>JACCDV010080965.1_pt1 | contig 72391 bp, 77 predicted proteins | sample 7446131 | NCBI WGS metagenome assembly JACCDV01 (sample SAMN15323448, study PRJNA562643) | freshwater metagenome | isolation source: river surface water | place: USA:Blue River Watershed | collected 2017-08-17
ATAGCCATATGACCACCTTCTGCGCTGCCGATAGCCCATGGCACTCCGGGATCAGTGTCGGTCGGAGTCAATGTGTTATTTCTCCCCTTGCGATGCGTCTTTCCGATGGGATGAATTGGTGGGAGGTAGAGAATGTCAAAGCCCATCGCAGAAACTGCCGGGATACGTTCGGCTGCGGTCTTAAAAGTTCCGCTCGTGATGGTGCCGTCGGAGTTAAGCACAGCGCCCTCACTGCGAGGAAAGAATTCATACCAAGAGCCAACAAGTGCCCGCTGATGATCTGCGCGAACCGGATATTTCTCGCTGACGGTCGCCATGCGGCGAAGTGGGTTGGCATGGCAGTAGGCGCGGATATCAGGTGTAGAGGCAATCCCAAAACGGTTGAGTGGCGCGAGAGTTTTGTCTTTGAGTGAAGCAATCGCGGATTTCAGTAATGATTTAGTTGAAGAATCTCGGGCAACTAACTCTTCGAAGAGTGAAGCACCGATTGCGCACATGAGTTCGGCATCGACATCTGCCGCAATTTTGATTTCTGCATCATGAAACCAGGTTGCGAGGGGGTGGTCGTAACTTTCAATAGCAAAGGAGAAATCACCACGAGCTGGGATGGTGATATCCGCGGTGTATCTATCGCCGCCTTGCCAGACTTCGCGCATTACAGATCGTGAAATCTCTCTGCCAGAGGAATCAAAGAGAACTACATCGGCACCTAGTGCGTCATGTCCTTCGCGAAAAACTGCGGCTGTAACCGGAAAAGTTTCACCGGCAATAGCCTTAACAGGAACAAATTCTCCCCCGAAGAAAGTTGCGGGGGAGATATCTGCTACTGGAATTCGATTAATCAGCCGGATCCTTCGGTATTGCCTGCATCTGCCGCGGTGACATCGAAGATACGGTACTTGTTAATCGCTTCAGTAACAAGAGATTCCTTGACTTCGCCGTTCTTTGCAAGCTGTGCCAGCGTCGCTACAACGATTGATTCTGCATCAACCTTGAAGTGGCGACGAAGCGCACCGCGAGTATCAGAGAGACCAAATCCATCAGTTCCAAGTGCATAGAAGTCATTTGGTACCCATGGCGCAATCTGATCTTGAACTGCGCGCATAAAGTCAGAGACGGCGATGACAGGACCTTCAGCACCCTTGAGCTTATTGGTGACATACGCTGTCTTCTTTGAAGATGGGTTGAGCAAGTTATGGCTATCAACCTCAAGACCATCACGACGAAGTTCATTCCATGATGTAACAGACCAGACAGATGCGGAGACGCCCCAATCTTTCTGCAAGAGATCTTGAGCCTTAAGAGCCCAGTTCACTCCTACGCCGGAAGCGAGAATCTGCGCATTCTTCTTGCGCTGCTTCTCGCCTGACTTGAGTAAGTAAATTCCGCGAAGTAAGCCATCAACATCGAGGTTTTCCGGCTCTGCTGGCTGCTGATATGGCTCGTTGTAGACAGTGAGGTAGTAGTAGATATTTTCACTGTTCTCGCCATACATACGACGGAGACCATCCTTAAAGATATGTCCGAGTTCGTATGCATAAGCTGGGTCATAAGAGACAACCGCTGGGTTGGTCGCAGCGAGAAGATGTGAATGTCCATCTTCATGCTGAAGACCTTCGCCGTTGAGAGTTGTGCGACCCGCTGTCGCACCGAGAACGAATCCTCGTACCAACTGATCTGAAGCTGCCCAGAATGCATCACCAGTGCGCTGGAATCCGAACATCGAGTAGAAGATGTAGATCGGAATCATTGGTTCGTCATGTGTTGAGTATGAAGAGCCAACCGCGGTAAATGATGCGACTGAACCGGCTTCGTTGATTCCCTCGTGAAGGATCTGGCCAGTAGTTGCTTCCTTGTAAGACAAGATGAGTTCGCGGTCGACCGATGTGTACTGCTGACCGTGTGGTGAGTAAATCTTGAGTGATGGGAACAATGAATCAAGTCCGAATGTGCGTGCCTCATCAGGAATGATTGGCACCAAGCGCTTGCCGATTCCTTCATCCTTCACGAGATCTTTGAGCATACGAACAAATGCCATTGTGGTTGCAATCTCTTGCTGACCAGAACCGCGCTTAACTGATTCGTAGACAGAATCAGGTGGCAAAGGAAGTGGCTTAGAAACTGTGCGGCGGCGTGGAACAGATCCACCAAGTGCAGCACGACGTTCAGCTAAGTACTTCGCTTCAACAGAATCTTCAGCTGGCTTGAAGTATGCAGGTGTGTACTTATCGAGCGCACTGTCAGGAAGTGGAATCTCGAGACGATCACGGAACTCAGTAATATCTTCGAGAGACATCTTCTTCATCTGGTGAGTTGAGTTACGTGCCTCAAAGTGCGAACCAAGAGTCCAGCCCTTTACTGTCTTTGCAAGAATGACAGTTGGCTTTCCGTTCTTCTGTGTTGCTGCAAGATAAGCAGCGTAAAGCTTGCGGTAATCATGGCCACCGCGCTTGAGGTTCCAGATGTCATCATCTGACCAATTAGCAACCATTGCGGCGGTGCGTGGATCCTTGCCGAAGAAGTGTTCGCGAACGTAGGCGCCGGATTCGCCCTTAAATGTCTGGTAATCACCATCAAGAGTTGTATTCATGATGTTGACGAGCGCGCCTTCGCGGTCTTGCGCAAGAAGTGGATCCCAGCCGCGACCCCATACAACCTTGATGACATTCCAACCGGCGCCACCGAAGATTGACTCGAGCTCTTGAATAATCTTGCCGTTACCGCGCACAGGACCATCGAGGCGCTGCAAGTTACAGTTAACAACAAATGTGAGGTTATCTAGCTTCTCGCGTGAGGCAAGACCGATTGCACCTAATGTATCGACCTCATCGATTTCACCATCTCCAAGGAATGCCCAGACGTTCTGATCTGAAGTGTCTTTGATTCCACGGTTATGTAGGTAACGGTTGTAACGAGCTTGGTAAATTGCGTTGAGTGGACCGATACCCATTGACACTGTTGGGAACTGCCAGAAATCAGGCATCAAACGTGGGTGAGGATATGAAGAGAGTCCGCCACCTTGATGCGAAAGTTCTTGACGGAAGCCATCGAGCTGGTGCTCGGTAAAGCGACCTTCAAGGAATGCACGTGAATACATTCCTGGACTTGCATGTCCTTGGAAGAAAACTTGATCTCCGCCACCTAGGTGATCTTGTCCGCGGAAGAAGTGGTTGAAACCAACTTCATATAAAGAAGCAGATGATGCGTAGGTAGAGATGTGTCCACCGACTCCAACGCCTGGACGCTGAGCGCGATGCACCAACATCGCTGCGTTCCAGCGAACATAGGAACGGATGCGACGCTCGATATCTTCATCGCCAGGGAACTGTGGCTCAGCTTGTGGCGTGATGGTATTGATGTAGTCAGTGGTACGAAGATTTGAAATCGGAACATTGCGTTCGTGTGCACGACGAAGAAGTGCGAGCATCAAGAATCGAGCACGGACCGGACCGGCTGCTGCGAGAGCTGCATCGAGGGATTGCTGCCACTCGAGAGTTTCTGCTGGATCTGTATCCACCAACTGATTGAGAAGGTAATCCGCCTGGCCCTGGAATTCGCTCATGGCGCATATTCTCGCGCCTAAGGGGGTCCGAGGCAAAATAGATAGGCGTGAATCCCATTACCTAAGCCAAAAAGGGCTACACAATTGACCTGCACGATTGGCCCACACAATGGGCCAAAAATCGGCACCGCAAAACTATTGCGAAACTGGCCAGTATCTATTGGACTTAGCCCGTGGCACCCCTCAAGAACGTTGTTGGAATGGGTTTTGAACCAGGCGAGCTTGTGCTCGAACTCGGATATAGCTCTGATGCCGATCAGACTTTGCGTGAGGCGATTTCGGCAGTCACAGGTACCGCACTCATCGAAGACCAGGCCGAAGAGGTCGTTGACGCTGTGATCATCTGGTGGCGTGAGGGTGATGGGGATTTAGAGGACGAACTCGTTGATGCCCTCACCTATCTCACCGAGAGTGGATCAATCTGGGTACTGACGCCAAAGGCAGGTCGCGACGGCCATGTCGAGCCAAGTGATATTCAGGATGCAGCACCGAACGTGGGGCTTTCACAAACTTCTTCGCTATCGGTTGCTCAAGATTGGAATGCAACCCGTTTAGTTGCTCGCAAGACCGCTAAGCGCTGACTCTGAGATATCGTGCGCACATGACATTATCAATTGGAACAGCAGCACCAGATTTCGAACTCAATGATCAGCACGGCAATAAAGTTTCTCTCTCATCCTTTAAGGGTAAGAAGAACGTTGTGCTCTTGTTCATTCCATTCGCATTTACCGGAACTTGTACCGGTGAACTCTGCGCAATGCGCGATGACCTCTCAACTTTCCAAAACGATAATGTCGAGCTGTTAGCAGTCTCTTGCGACTCTATGTACACGCAGCGAGTCTTCGCAGAGAAAGAGGGATACAACTTCCCTGTGCTTGCAGATTTCTGGCCACATGGTGCAGTTGCACAGGCTTACGGAATCTTTGATGATGCACGCGGCTGCGCACTTCGCGGAACTTTCGTTATTGATAAAGAGGGCATCGTTCGTTGGTCCGTAGTAAATGGCCTCGGTGATGCTCGCAGCAATGATGATTACAAAGCAGCGCTCGCTGCTCTTTAATCGCCTGTTATCTCTTAGAGTGGCTTGATAGCAATAACTTCAACGCCACCGATGGAGTTGAGGACGTTGACTAAATCAGAAGGATCTGTGCCAGGGACGGCGACAGTGATGTCGTCGTAACCCTTGCCATCTTCAGCCTTGATCACAACAAGCCCGCGAATATCGCAGCCGGCAGCACCGATTGCAGAGGCGATGGCTCCAAGTGAGCCAGGACGGTCGGGGAGCGAAATCTGCATTTGGAAGAGTGCCATGGGTTCAGTGTAGTATTCGCGAGCAGTACAAGCCGGGTGGCTAGCTCAGTGGTAGAGCGCCTCGTTTACACCGAGGATGTCGGGGGTTCGAAACCCTCGCCGCCCACAGTTTTCTTGCTCTCCAACTTCATCTCTTCGTATCTCATCACAGTAAATTCAGCTTGGACTCGTATCTCCTCGTTTGAGGACTTTGCGGCCTCTTTCAACGGTTCAAGAATTGCATCGCCGATGGCGCAGAGGAAACGTGTGAGAGCGAATTGAGTATCGGAATCGCCTCTGCCTAATTGAGTAATCAGAACCTTTACCAGCTCAACTTTCTGGTCATCGGGAACCAGAACAGATGCTGCTCGCCAAGCGGTTGAAGCAACTGAATCTTCTGGATCAAGTAGAAGGTTCAGTGAGATTAGGGAGTAATTCTTCTTATCACCAATTTTACTTAAGGTATGAACTGCCTGGCTCCGCGCTTGCGCTATCGGGGACGTGAGTTCAGGAATAAGTCTTGCCATCACAGCTTCGCGATCCTGTCGCATCAGCGCCCAAGAGAGGGTGTCGCGGACAAAGAAGTCAGGTTCATGTCTACATTGAGAAATAAGGACGACAACAAAATCCAGTTGCGGATAAGTTCCAGCAGCAAGGGCGGCCTTGAGTCGTACAGATTGATCGTGTGATGCGAGCATCGACTCTAAGGTTGCCATGTGGAAACGCTAGCAGTTGCTCTTCTCTAATTCTTTCGCAGCAATTAATGTTGCGCTATGCGATTTATTATCTTTGTTATTGATGGTCCAGGAAATCCGGCAAATTCAGATGAGATGGCGCAGATTGACGCCTTCAATGAAAAATTGCAGAACAACGGTCATTGGATTACAGCCGCTGGTATTCAGCCTGGCGCGCAGGCAACTGTGATCGATAATCGTGGCGGCAAGGGCGAGGTGACACCCGGATCACTCTTTGATGCACCAGAGTTCTATAGCGGCTTCTGGATTATTGAAGCTGAGACAGCTGAGCAAGGTCATCAGCTTGCCATGGAAGGTTCACGTGCCTGCAATCGCAAAGTTGAGCTGCGGCCTTATATTCGCTAATTCTTTACTCGTTAAGATTTTTCTCCATCAGCACAAGTGTTAAGTATTTACCGTGCTTGAGGGCTGCATCTTTAATGCGAGCACACTCAGCAAAACCAAAATCTTCATGAAGCATTATCGAGCCCACGTTCTCTGAATCAATCGCACCAATCATTAAGTGATATCCGCCTTCCTTGGCGCGGGTAATGAGTTCAGAGAGAATTGCGCGCCCAATTCCGCGCTTGCGATAAGCCTCTGCCACGTGGATGGTGTGTTCCACCGTGAGGCGATAGCCCTGTGCTGCTCTAAATGAGCCGAAGCCACCGTATGCGACGACAATTCCATCTAGTTCTACGACGATGATGGGATAGCCATGAGATCGCTTATCGCGAAGCCATTCGAGGCGCTCTGATTGCGGAACGCGTTCCTCGCGATAGACCGAATTCGATGAGTCGATGACCGAGTTGAAGATATCGGTGATCACCGGAATATCGCCCTCTACGGCATCGCGAATAATCATGAAGAAACGATACTCGACCCATTTCTTCTCGGATAGTAATTACTTATAGTTATCGCATGCCAACCACTGGAAACTTCTCAAGCGTTGAACTGTTGGGTCATGAAGATGCCTGCAAGTTTGATGTAATTGATAGTGCTATTGCCCAAGCAATTGGAGAGCGCTTTGTTGAGGTGGGACTCAAACGCAACCACCCCATCACAATTGCGGTACAACTCGAAGGCGTCGAAGTCTTTCGGCAAGCGCTACCCGGGGCAGATGAAGAACAAATTAGCTGGATTAACCGCAAAGCCCGAGTGGTAAATCTGACTCACCACTCAACTATGTATGAGCGAGTCAGCGCTGAAGAATTGGGTATTGATTGGCATGCCAAGCACGGCGTTGAAGATGCCACCCACGCCACACATGGCGGAGGCTTTCCGCTCGTCACGAAAGACGGTGAATTTAAAGGAGTTCTGTTGATCAGTGGCTTGCCACAAGTGGAAGATCACATGCTTGCCTACGAGACTCTCGCTGCGCTAAGTCACGAACTTAATCAGAACTGATAAATTTCCAGCATGACTATCAATCAGATTGCAGCGGACTATCAAGCGGCTACTCGTGAATTTCTCTCTTTAGCTCAATCTCTCTCTGAATCAGATTTGGATCGCTCTGATGCAGAAGGGTGGACACCTCGTCAGGTTGTTCATCACGTTGCCGATAGTGAGGCACAGTCATATGCGCGTTTGCGTCGTTTGATTGCCGAGCCAGGAACAATTATTCAAGGCTATAACGAAGGCAAGTGGGCGGAGAGCTCAACTCTTGGTTACACCGAGGCACCAGTTGAAAGCGCTATCGCTGTCTTTGCCGCTGTTCGTGAGGCTTCATATTTATTGTTGCTTCGCCTCAACGAGAGTCAACTTGATAACAAGGGGACTCATAGCGAATCTGGCGAGTACTCAATTCGCGACTGGATTCGCTCATATACAAATCATCCAACAGACCATGCAAATCAGATTAGAGAGCAGCTGAACTAGTTCTCACTTCAGGCTTTACTCGAGCAATTAACATGCTTTGGGAAAAATGTCGCTTCATCGTGAAGTACAGAACGAGCAGTGGCAGCGCGACCAATATGGCACCTGCTGCTAAGACATTTTGATCTGGAATGATTCTGCTGAATGCACCCACGCGACTCAGCGATGTCGTAATGGGAAAGAACTGATCTCGCTTCAAAAGCGACCAAGCCCAGAAGAAATCGTTATAGATCCAGACCGTAAGAGTTATGCCAAGTGCAGCCAATGGCGCCCGCAGCATCGGCAGGATTATTGAATAGTAGTGGCGAAAGACAGAGGCACCATCCACCTGCGCAGCCTCAGAGAGTTCTTTGGGGATTGACTCCAAGTGTGAGTGAAGTACAAAGGTGGCAAATCCCGTTTGCACCGCAATATGAACAAGAATCACTCCGAGGTAACTGTCATAGAGCAAAGTCTTATCGCCGAGAGAGCCTCCGAAGGCGATGTACATTTTAAAGATCGGATAATAAATGAATTGAGCCGGCAGCATGCTGCCGGCAGTAAAAGCTAAGAGCAGAATCTTCTTGTACTTGATCTGATATTTAGAGATGCTAAAGGCAATCAGGCTTCCGAAAAATAATGTAAAGATTACGCTGGGAATAAGAATAATCAGCGTATTGATGAAATAGCGGATTACCGCCATCTTTTCGAGTGCGCTCTGGTAATTCGCGAGAGTGACGCGATCAGGAAATGAGAAAAGCCCATCGCTGAGAACTTCGGAGTATGGGCGGAAGGAAGACCATAACGTCCACCCTATGGGCAGAAGCCAGATAGCTGCGAAGAGAATGAGAAAGATTGAAATTAATCTATCTTTGCGTGCCTGAGCATTTCGATCACGCGCTTCGCTCTGGTCCATGCTTGAAATCTAGCGGTAATCTTCTCACTATGGCTGATTTCGAAGAAGTGAAGCGAGAGTATGAAGAGCTTTATCCAGTCTCTCCCTTCTTTGATACGTGGGTGCCGCAAGAAAAATTCGTTAGTGCTGATTTCGATGGACAAGGAAATATCTCAATCAGTCGCCAGGATGATGGTATTTATGGAATTGCGGTTGGCTCAAACCCAGTGATTCCAGGGGATTGGAAGAACTTCTCCATCGAGAGCCGCGGGATTTCTTCGCTGCCGAAAGATTTCAAAGCTGTTGTTGAATGGGATTGTCATTGGGCGCCTACAAAAGCTGGCGACCAAGTTGCAGCGCAACAATCGACCGATAATGAGATCGCAGCATTCCTTAAAGTGCATGCACCTGATTCTTCGGTATTTCCTGGAAACGATGAGATTCTGCAATGGGTAGAGATTTATGAAGGTGACGAACTCGCCGCCGTTGCTGCGCTCTGTCGATGGGAATCCGGCCGAGTGGTCATTTCATCCGTTGCCACTCGCTCTGATCTCCGGGGCCGAGGGCTTGGAAAGCAATTGATGGATAAATGCCTTATCGCAGGTCACTTCCTGGGCGAGGAGTACCTTTCACTAGGAGTGCGGCATGAGAACGAAAGCGCCCAGCGGCTTTATCGTGCTACCGGCTTCACTTTGATGCACAACTTCACTTACTGCGAAAGACGGTAAACTCTCGCCATGTCTGAAACAGGTACCGTCGAGAGATTGCGCGCATACCGCAAAACCTATTGGGCGATGCTTATCTCAGCATCCCTCAGCCTCATTGCATCTCTTGTTCTCTCTTATGATGCAATCAAGTTAGCGGCCAGCCCTTCTGGAAAACTAGCCTGCGACATCAACGCCGTTATCTCATGTGGCAAGGTCGCAAAGTCGTGGCAGTCAGAACTTCTTGGTTTTCCTAATTCATTTATCGGCTTAATGCTTGAGCCGGTCATCATTACGGTTGCAGTCGCAGGGCTTTCGTTGGTGGCTTTCCCTCGCACCTTTATGCGCGTTGCCCACGTTGGCTATGGCCTTGGCTTGATTTTTGCTCTATGGCTGCTTTCACAATCACTCTTTGTCATCAACGCGCTCTGCCCTTGGTGCTTACTAGTAACAATTTCAACTGTCACGGTTTTCTCGACAATTACTCGAGTAGCCATCCTTGAAAATATTTGGAGCCTCTCGCCAGAGCGTTATGAGAAGCTAGTCGACTTCCTTGACCGCGGTTGGGGTCGCGTTATCTATACCGTCACATATGCAGTGCTCATACTCGCGATCTACTTCAAGTACGGCCAGGAGATTCTTTCATGAAGGCTTCCCATAGCGACCAGCAAGCAATACTTGAGGTTCAACGCCTTGATGATCAATTAGCATCGTTGGCACAGCGAGAGGCAACTCTTCCTGAAACGACAGCTCTCAATACTGTCGTAATCAAGCGCAATAACATTCGCGACCTTCGTATCGCAGCTGAAACGGAGCGCACCGATGTTAAGCGTGAACTTTCGCGCGCTGAAGGTGATGTCGAGCAGATTGTCACCCGTATCCAGCGCGATGAGGCTCGCCTCAATTCAGGTACAGGAACAGCGAAAGAGCTTGAGCAAACTCAACACGAACTCGTCACCCTAGGTCTTCGTCGTGCCGAGTTGGAAGAGGCCGAATTGACCATCATGGTCCAGGTCGAAGGCATCACCAACCGCATCAATGAACTTACCGCCGAAGAACAGCGTCTCAATGCTGAAATCGCAGATCTTGAAATCAAGCGTGAAAACGCCCTCACCATCATCGTAAATGAACGAACATCAGTCTCAGAAAAGCGAGCATCAGTTTTCGGGCCTATCGCAGAAGATTTGAAGAATCTCTATACGAAAGTTGCTGCAGATAACAACGGCAATGGTGCAGCGATGTTGGTCGGCAATGAATGCAAAGGTTGTCGACTGACAATCAACACCACAGAGGTCGGTCGCATTGCGACCCTTCCTGCTGAAGAAGTTGTTCGATGCGAGCAGTGCCGCTGCATTTTGGTGCGTGAGTAGCACTTGATGGCTCGTCACTTTCGACTTACCGCAGATGGTGGTTCTCGCGGCAACCCCGGCCCTGCTGGGTATGGAGCGGTCGTCACCGAGAACGGCAAGATCATTGCAGAGCTCTGCGATGTTATTGGCGTAGCGACAAACAACGTTGCCGAATACAGCGGTTTGTTAGCTGGGCTCACTCACATCCATCAACTCGATAGTGAAGCAACTGTTGAAGTCGCCATGGATTCTAAGTTGGTTGTCGAACAGATGTCAGGCCGCTGGCAGATTAAACATGCAGATATGCGCGATTTGGCCAAGCAGTGCCGCGATGCGCATAACCCATCACTCGTTACTTATAGCTGGATTCCGCGTGATGAGAATTCTCATGCAGATCGCCTCGCCAACAAGGCGCTCGATGGCGGTGCTGCAAATGCACCCATTGCAGTAAAGCAAGAGAATTTCTTAACTGATCGACTTCGTAGCAACGAAGTTCCGACGACGATTTACTTTGTTCGCCACGGCGAAACCATTTTGACGCCAACCCGTAAATTCTCAGGCACCAGTGAATTAGATCCAGAGCTCACTGCCGATGGTTTGGCGCAGGCTGAGCGAGTTGCCGGCGAAGTCGCAAAGCTTGAGCCACATATCTTGATTTCATCGCCATTGAAGCGCGCACGTCAGACGGCGGACGCCATAGCTCGCGCGACTGGTTTGCCGGTTGTTGACGATACAGATTGGTATGAACTCTCCTTCGGTACATGGGATGGAAAATCGATCGAAGAGGTAAAGGCTGAAACCCCTGAGGATTACCAGGCTTGGCTTAATTCTTCTTCATATCGCCCAGGTGGGGGAGAGTCCTACGACGAGGCGGCAGAGCGCATCGACGCTGCGATGGAGAAAGTGCTTCATCTCTACCCAGGCAAGAAGGTAATTGTCGTTACACATAACGGTGTTATTAAATCTGCCGCTAATTTAGCAATTGGCGGACCGAACGATGGCGTCTTCCATATGGATGCGACCCCATGTTCCATCACTAGCATTTCATTATGGCCATCTGATGGCCTGCGCGCGCTTCGTTCGTTTAACGAGCGCGGACATCATCGCTAAGCAAAAAGTTCGCTTACCTTTTCAACGTTCGCACTGCAAGTAGGAAGTTTGTACCCCATAAAGTTTGTATTTTGCTCATCAATGGTGCGGGCTGGATCCATGATGTAACCGTTCCACTCAAAACCCGTAGTGGTGTGAGCATCTTCAATTAAAGTGATGTCATAACCATTATCAAGAGCCGCCATTGAAGTATGACGCACACAATTATTTGTCTCAGCGCCGCAGATATATAGATGGCTGATCTTTAATGAAGCCAGGACTTCTTCAAAGTTAGTTTCAACGAATGTGCTGCGGTATCTCTTCTCAATAATCGGTTCATCTGCGAGTGGAACAAGCTCTGGGACAATCTGCCAACCATCCGAACCAATAGGAAGTTCTTCCTCAGAGTGGCGCACCCAAATTACAGGAATCGAAGCAGCACGTGCTTTCTTCACGGCCGCAGCCATATTGGCTACTTTTTCATCGCGCAGATATGCATCTTTCACAACGTTGACCTGCACGTCGATAACTATGAGTGCTGATTTATCGCGTTTGCTTTTATCGATAGCCATAGGTCAAGAGTAGAGCTTCTTAAGCGCGAAGGTAATCAACAATTGCTTGGTGATCTTTCGCCAAGCCTTTGTATTCAATCGTCTCAGGTGAGTAACTAGCGAGAGTTTCGGCAAAGAGAGAAGCGCTTGTTGAATCGTTCTTTATCCAGTTCAAAGGTTCAGCCCGATTGCGGATAGTGAAATACATGAAATCACCCACCTTGGCTCGGGTCAGGGTCTGGCGTTCCGTGCGCCACCAGTAATTTTCAGGGGCGGCAGGCTCATGAATGGAGGTCGGCTGATGAAGGTGCTCTGTGCTGTGAAGCGACCAGTTCTTGCGCCAGACCGGGCGATCAACAGTGATTTTGTCGAAGGTGGCAGTCATGTATGGAGCAAGGGCTGTGGCGTATCCAGGAACTGGCGTATGGACCGCATCCATTCCTTTTCCGATTTTCTCGGATAGTTTCCAGCGCGATGGAAAGATCACGGCGCCAGCAACTATCTTCCATTCGCCATCTTCACGAGCGAGCACGACTAAATCCTCGGCGATAATCGAGGCAAGTTGAAGCAAGACATCATCTGCATTGAGGGAGATGGTGGTATCGGTCGGAAGATAAGTAATGGTGTTAGAGGTAAAGGTGTAGTCGCGATCATGGAACTCTTTCAAGTTCTCAACGATGCGATCTACTAATTCTTTAATTGCTGTCTTGTATCCCGGAAGTTCCTGATAGACAACTTCTCGCGCTGATTCAATTAACTCTTGGCGCTCAATGATTTGAGGTGTGAGGTCATCGCCGCTTTCTAACCACTGCGCTAGCTCGAGCGAGCGAAGTCCCATATTGAGGCGAAAAGGTTTGCCATCGCTTGGCGGTGGATATACAAAGCTGGCAACCATGGACGTAGTATTGCCGAGTGAGTCCAAACCTACAATCAAACCTCCAATTGCTACGCGAACGCGAACTCATCCGGGTCGAGATGGTCTGCTTAGGAAATATTTGTCGCTCTCCTATGGCGGCTGCAGTGCTGGCCAATCGTGCTCGTGAATTAACCTCACCGCGGATTATTGTCACCAGTAGCGGTACATCGTCATGGCATGTGGGTGAAGGCGCACATCAATTATCGGAGCAGGTATGGACTCTCGCCGGATATCAACACACTCATGTGGCGCGTCAGTTTCAGCCACATCACTTTGATGAAATTGATGTGATTCTGGCGATGGATGAAAGCAATCTGACAAATATTCTGAAAATGGCTCAGAGCGACGTGCACCGTGCGAAGGTGGCGCTTCTTCGATCTTTCGATCCGGAAGGAGATTCGCAGGAAGTTCCAGACCCTTGGGGCAATCCGATTGAGTCATACCAAGAGGTTTTAGCGATGGTAGAGCGCTCGGTGAGCGGTCTCTTGGAGGCGCTCAGGAAGAGCTAAGGGGCGCTGAATTACGCAACACTTTTGTTGCGTAATTCAGGATTATGTATTACCCTCGGATTTATTGAGCGGCGAACGCTCACAGATAGCGAAATTCGAGATAGGAATTCAATGCACTCCAGCAGAAAAGTACGGACATTCGCAGCGCTAGCAACAGTGGCGGCTCTTGGAGCCTCCCTCCTCAGCGGCTGCTCATCTTCCAGCGACCAAGCCACCGACGTTACCGAGTTAACGATTTACTCAGGCCGTTCAGAAGAGTTCATCGCCCCATTCTTCGCAGGGTGGGAGGCGCAATCGGGTATCAAGCTCAATATTCGCTATGGCGACTCAGCTGAACTTGCAGCTCAGATTCTAGAAGAGGGAAAGAATTCACCAGCCGACTTATTCCTATCTCAGGATGCCGGATCACTTGGAGCAGTCGCCGATGCAGAGTTATTTACAACTTTGCCTGACGAAGTTGCAAAGACCATCCCAGCAACTTATGTTGAGGCAGATCGCAAGTGGGTCGGCGTTACAGGCCGCGCTCGCGTCTTTGCCTACAGCCCTTCACTTACAACTTTGCCAAAGAGCGTGACCGAACTGACTTCTCCTTCATATAAGGGAATTCTTGGAATTGCTCCAAGTAATGCATCCTTCCAAGCATTCGTAACTGCACTTATCAACGAGAAGGGTGCAGCCGTTGCCGAATCATGGCTCAAGGGGCTCGCCGATAACGATGTCAAGATTTATGCCAAGAACAGCGCAATTGTGGAAGCTATTGATAAGGGCGAGATCAAGATTGGTCTTGTCAATCACTACTACACATGGGAAGTTTCAGAAGCACTTGGTCGTGAAATCAATGTGAAGAATGGATTCTTCGCTGCTGGAGATATCGGAAATCTCATCAATGTATCGGGCGCAGGAGTTCTTGCATCGAGCAAGAAGTACTCAGCCGCGCAAGACTTGATTAACTTCCTTACATCAAGTGCGGTCCAGGAAGAATTCGTCAGCAAGACTCACGAGTATTCACTTCTTGACGGTGCAAGTGCTCCGGAAGGACTCCCATCACTTCCAGAAATCGGTGCGCCGACAATCGATCTAGAAGCGCTCAAGAATGTGAAGAGAACTCAGGATCTTCTCGTAAAGGTTGGCTTGCTCTAACCCATGTCACTCGGACTCCGTCACTTGCAGCCTGGAGCGCCTACTGCCAATCGCAGCAGGCGCTCTTGGCGCGCAGTGGCGCTCCAATCAGCAACTCTTGCTGTTCTTGTATTTACCCTGATTCCCGCTACTTATCTGGTGATTCGAGCGCTAGAAAAGCCGTTACCAGAGATTATCGACCTTTTATTGCGACAGAAGACACTTGAGGTAATCGGCACCACAACCTCACTCGTGATCACTGTGGTGGTGATCAATACGATTATTGGGACGTTATTGGCAAATGGTCTCTTCTTCGTGAAGTTACCCTTTGCGCGTTTATTGGTAATTCCTGCAATTTTGCCGCTGGCAATTCCATCTTACGTATTTACATATACCTGGATGGCGATAGTTCCATCCCTTTCTGGTTTCTATACATCAGCATTTATCTTGGTTCTAACAACCCTCCCGTATGTGGTGCTCGCAAACTTAATGGGTCTGCGCAGAATCGATACAGGACTGATTGAGGTTGCACAGACGCTCGGGCTGAAGAGATTCCAAATATTCTTTCGAGTCATTCTCCCGCAGACGCGGAGAAATATCAGCGCAGGTGCCCTGCTCACAGGCCTTTATGTGATGAGTGACTTCGGCGCAGTCTCGTTGCTGAATACCGAAACACTCACATTCTCGATTCAAAATATGTATAAAGCGTCATATGATCGAAGCGCAGCAGCTGTCATTTCAATCGTCCTGATACTCGCATCCGTTCTCTTTATTGTTCTGGAAGAGAAATTCAAAGGCCAAGGCAAGAATGCTGCGATTGCAAAGACTTACTCTGTCAAGAACTTACTCATAGAGAAAATCTCATACAAAGTCTCTACCCTCATTTTCTTAGCAGTCTATGTCGCCTTGGCAGTAGTCGTTCCTTTCTACGTCTTAATCTCTCGCTTTATCGGTAACCCAGAGCCAATTGAATTCTCTGAACTTTTCTCAGCAGCAATCTCAACTATCACAGTCGCTGGATTAGGTGCGCTGATTGCACTTTTGCTCGCGCTTCCTGTGGCGATTATGAGCTCTCAATCCAATAGCAGAACAGCGCAAACTGCTGAGCGGATCATTCTGATTAGCCATGCTCTACCTGGAGTTGTTATTGGTCTCGCACTGGTCTCGCTGGGATCCAAGATCGGTAGCCTCTATCAAACGACTCTGCTCTTGGCCTTTGCCTATTCTCTCCTCTTCTTAGCAAAAGCGGTGGCATCGACCACTGCATCACTTGCTCAAGTTCCTTCGGTCTTGAAAGAAGTTGCAGCATCGCTGGGTAAGAGTAATTTTAAGGTTGCATCGCAAGTTACATTACCAATGGCGTTGCCAGGTATCGGACTCGGCGTGCTCTTAGTATTTCTCACAGCAATGAAAGAGTTACCTGCAACACTCATGCTTCGCCCGACCGGCATGGAGACCTTGGCGACACAGATTTGGAGCCATGCATCCATCAATCGATTCAATGAGGCAGCTCCGTATGCATTACTCTTGGTTTTAATCGCAGCGATTCCAACTTTTCTCTTGAGTCTGCCAGAGCGCTTGGAATCGAAAGAGCAGAAGTTAGAGATAGGGGAGTAGAAGTTGTCTTCACTTGATATCTCCCATCTTGAGGTTTCGTTCGGAACAAAGAAGGTTATTGACGATCTCTCGCTCTCACTTCGCGAAGGTGAAATCGCCGCTTTGCTTGGCCCATCTGGCTGTGGCAAAACAACACTTCTTCGTTCAATCGCAGGGCTTATCCAGCCAAGTTCAGGAACAATCCGATTTGGTACTCAACTGGTAGGTCTCTCATCTGTCGTTCTTCCGCCACATCGCAGAGGTATTGGTTATGTTCCTCAGCAAGGCGCTTTATTTCCTCATTTAACTGTTGCCAAGAACATCTCGTTCGGCCTTGATAAAAAGGTCTATAGCCAAGTAGAGATTAATCAGATTGTTGCAGAGATGCTCGAGCTCATTTCGATGACCGGGTATGAAAATCGTCAGCCATCAGAAATTTCTGGTGGACAGCAAACACGCGTGGCACTTGCTCGAGCGCTTGCGGTAAAGCCAAAGATGGTCTTACTCGATGAGCCTTTCTCAGCCCTTGATGCTCAACTCCGTGGAGAGCTACGCAGTGATGTGGTTGCACTTCTGCGTGCTGCTGGAACGACCGCCATCTTGGTAACGCATGATCGCGAAGAAGCCTTGGTTTCAGCTGATCGAGTCGTGTTGATGCGTGATGGAAAGATCGCACAACACGGGACTCCAGAAGATGTGTACGAAAAGCCGGCATCGGCATCGATTGCAATTAGCACTGGTGATGCGCTTGTACTTGAAGGTGTTCGTTTTAGCAATGGCAGCACTTCATATGCACTACACCCGATTGAGAATGGCGGTGCTGATGGACAACATGGAGATGTTGTTATTCGCCCAGAGGAGCTACAGCTTTCGAAGACTCCGTTAGATGGCGCTGTTGAAGGAACTATTTCAAAGGTTGATTACTACGGCCACGATGCTGTCCTCGAAGTTGTTTTGAGTAAAAGCTCGAAGAAAATTAGTGCCAGAATTGCAGCTCCAGTTAATTTTTCAGTGGGCGATCACGTCTTCGTTGAACATAGTGGTCCGATTCGCTTCTTCGCTACACAGTAGATTTCTTAATACTGCTTTGCTCGCGGTGGCGAGTCTCTATCTTCTGACCAAAGTATGACGAACCAATAATCAGCGCAGCCCCAATAAATCCCCAGAGCGCGAGACGCTCACCGCCGATTGAGATGCCCACAACAACTGCCCATACCGGCTCTGTACCTAAAAGAAGGCTTGCTCTCGAAGACGATGTTTGGCGAATCGCCCAAAGAGTCACCAAGAATGCAAAGGCGCCACAGAGCAGACTTAAGAAAGCAAGATTGATCCATAGCCCAACGGTGAATGATGAAATCGCATCAGGTAGTTCGGGAGCTGCGATAGCTGTGTAAATAACGCCGCAGGTAAGGCTCTGTAAGAGAGTGATATTTACAGAGCTGTAGCTCTTTGCTGCCGTTAAATGTCCCATCGCTGTGACATGTATGGCGCGAGTAAAAGCTGCAGCCAGCATCAGCCAATCCCCAACTCCAGGTGCAGCAAAGCCCTTATCGGAGACGAGGAGAGCCACACCAACGACCGCGACAACAGTGGCGACAAAAAATGGCCTTGGCAACCAATTCTTTGAGGCGATTGATTCGAAAATTGGCGTGAAGATGATTGCCAAACTAATGATCAATCCCGCGTTGGTCGCTGATGTTCTTGCCACTCCTGCTGTTTCAAAGAAGAGAATGAGGGCTTGTGAAGAACCGAGACCGATACCAAGTACCCACTCTTGGCGCTGAAAGCTATCTCGCTTGTAGAGCCAGATCATCGCCATTGCGAGCGAGGTTGAGATAAATCGAAGGCTGAGTACGGCAATCACTGGCGCATGTTCGGTCAGCGTCTTTGCAGATAAGTAACTAGCACCCCAGAGGGCTGCTACTAAGAGCAGGGCGAGGTCGACTTCGCGGACTTTAACGTTGCTCTTAAAAGACATCTGCGCACCATACCCGCATTGGCAGGTGTGGTGCGCAGAATTAAGTGTCTAGTTGCTAGTTTTCGGTGTGATGCTTAGGCGAGGTCGTAACGATCTGCGTTCATCACCTTGTTCCATGCCGCAACGAAGTCCTGTACAAACTTCTCGCGGTTATCATCTTGAGCATAAACCTCTGCATATGCACGCAGGATTGAGTTAGAGCCGAAGACAAGGTCAGCGCGGGTTGCAGTGAACTTCACTTCGCCAGTTGTGCGATTACGAAGGTTGTAAAGGTTTGCTCCTGCAGGCTCCCAGACGTATGTCATATCCGTTAGGTTGACGAAGAAGTCATTGGTGAGTGCGCCAACGCGGTCGGTAAATACACCGTTCTTGCTGCCAGCAAAGTTAGTGCCAAGCACACGTAATCCACCTAACAAGACAGTCATCTCAGGGGCTGTAAGTCCCATCAACTGTGCACGATCGAGCAAGAGCTCTTCTGGAGTAACCGCATAATCTTCTTTGAGGTAATTGCGGAAACCATCATGAATTGGTTCGAGAACCTTGAATGATTCGGTATCTGTCTGCGCTTGTGTTGCATCACCACGACCTGGCGCAAACGGAACAGTAATTGAGACACCAGCTTCTTTCGCTGCCTTCTCTACGCCTACATTTCCGGCAAGAACAATCACATCTGCAATAGATGCACCAGCTGCTTGCGCGATTGGTTCGAGAATTGAAAGGACACGAGAAAGTCGTGCTGGCTCGTTGCCGGCCCAGCTCTTCTGTGGCTCAAGGCGAATACGTGCACCATTTGCACCACCGCGATAATCAGATCCACGGTAGGTACGTGCGCTATCCCATGCAGTGGCAACGAGTTCTGCAACTGTCAGATCTGTTGCAGCAATCTTTGCCTTCACATCATCAACGTTGTAAGAAGTTGAGCCAGCAGGGATTGGATCCTGCCAAATGAGATCTTCTGCTGGTACATCTGGTCCGAAGTAGCGGCTCTTTGGGCCAAGGTCACGGTGGGTGAGCTTGAACCATGCGCGAGCAAATACTTCGCTGAAGTAAGCCTGATCTGCAGCGAACTTCTCTGAGATTGCACGGTAGGCAGGATCGACCTTCATTGCCATATCGGCATCGGTCATCATTGGGTTGTAACGCTTTGATGGATCTTCAACATCTACCGGCTTATCTTCTTCCTTGATGTTGATTGGTTCCCACTGATGCGCACCTGCAGGTGACTTTGTAAGTTGCCACTCGTAATTGAGGAGGAGCTTGAAGTAACCGTTATCCCACTGTGTTGGGTTGGTAGTCCATGCGCCTTCGATACCTGAAGTCACTGTGTCGCGCCCGATTCCGCGGGTGGTGTGGTTCATCCAGCCAAGGCCGGCTTCTTCAATCGGCGCTCCCTCTGGAGCTGGACCGAGATTTGATGCCTTGCCATTACCGTGCGCCTTGCCCACAGTATGTCCGCCAGCTGTCAACGCAACAGTCTCTTCATCATTCATCGCCATGCGCGCGAATGTTTCACGGACGTGCGCCGCAGTCTTGAGTGGATCTGGATTTCCGTTGACACCTTCAGGGTTGACGTAGATCAATCCCATGTGAACAGCTGCAAGAGGATTCTCAAGCGTTGAGGCATCATCGAGATTCTCATAACGATTTTCTGATGGTGCAAGGAATTCTGTCTCGCTACCCCAGTAGATATCAATCTCTGGCGCCCAAATATCTGCGCGACCAAATGCAAAACCATAAGTCTTGAGACCCATTGATTCGTAAGCAATTGTTCCGGCATAGGCCAAGAGATCTGCCCAGCTGACTTTGTTGCCGTACTTCTTCTTGATTGGCCATAAGAGGCGACGCGCCTTATCAAGGTTGCCGTTATCTGGCCAAGAGTTCAATGGTGCAAAGCGCTGGTTACCAGTACCTGCACCGCCGCGTCCATCAGCAACTCGGTAAGAACCTGCTGCGTGCCATGTAAGACGGATGAAGAGTCCGCCGTAGTGACCCCAATCTGCTGGCCACCAATCTTGCGAATCAGTCATGAGCGCATGAAGATCTTTCTTCAGCGCTGGAATGTCGAGCTTCTGGAGTTCGCGGTGATAATCAAAATCTGCGCCAAGTGGATTGGTCTTGGTGTCATGCTGGTGCAGGATGTCGAGTTTGAGGGCATTAGGCCAGAAATGAATATTTGATGAACCTGTGGTCGTCATTGCGCCGTGTGCCACTGGGCACTTGCCTGTTTCTTGCATGTGAAAATCCTCCGCGGTAGGTGAAGCGATATCGCGAGTTTAACGGGGTATCCCGTAGGTTTCCTGTTGAGGATTTAGTTGAAATTTCAACTAAAATAGTTTATGATTCAACCATACCGCCTAAGAGCGGTCTAAGCCCAAATCAAGCCTAAACAAAGGAAAATCAATGTCAGTTCTCGCAACTCTTCCAGCAGGTACATACACAATCGACGCCTCACATAGCCGCGTGGGCTTTAGCGCTCGCCATGCGATGGTGACCAAGGTCCGTGGATCATTTAACGATTTCTCAGGTTCAGCAGTTGTTGCTGATGGCGCAGCTTCAATCTCAATCGAGATCAACGCAGCTTCAATCGATACCCGTAGCGCAGACCGTGATGGTCACCTTCAATCACCTGACTTCTTCGATGTCGCTAACTTCCCAAAGATCACATACGTTTCAACATCAGTTAAAGATGGTGGCGCAGGACTCATCGTCGAAGGAAACCTCACAATCAAGGATGTCACAAAGCCTTTGACAATCGAGTTCGAGTACACAGGTACTGCAAAGGATCCATTCGGTAACGACCGCTTTGGTTTCGAAGGCGAGTCAGAGATCAACCGTAAGGACTTTGGTCTTACCTGGAACGCAGCTCTTGAGACAGGTGGAATCCTCGTCTCTGAGAACATCAAGCTCGAGTTCGAAATCTCAACAATCGCAACTAAGTAATTTTCTTTACCGCAAAAGCCCCGTGGGTATTCACGGGGCTTTTGCTTTGCTCTAATATTGGCCTATGTCTGTAGCAGATGGCGATCGCGAGAAGTATTTTCCGCTCATCGAGAAGAAGTACGGCGAGAAGATGTCGTACTGGTTCAAGATTATGAAGAGTCTTGAAGGAGAGAAGTATCCAGTTCAGGTTGCGCACCTCAAGGAGAACTATGGATTTTCGCAGGCCCACGCTAATGCTCTCGTGATGTATTCACGTGGATCTACTTCCTCTAAGCGATTCGAGACTCCGGCAGAGTTCTTCACGACCGTCTCGCCGCAACAGGCAAAGACCATGAAGGCTATTTTTAAAGCTATTCAGAGCAAATACCCGCAACTTGAGTTAGTAATCGCGTGGAATCAGCCAATGCTCAAGTTGGATAAGCATTATCTCTTTGGCTGCTCAGCAGCTACCAATCACATCCTGATTGCCCCGTGGGATCTAGATGTCTTGAAGAAGTACACCCCTAAGTTCAAGGATTACAAGGTCAATAAGAAGACAATCGCACTACCCAATGACTGGGTGGTAGATGCAAAACTCCTTCAGTCGATGATGAAGGATTCACTCGCCGCGCTCTAGCGCAAAGAAACTATTAAATGTATTAAAAGTGTACTAAAAGCCAATTACCTTTGAACTTCTTTTCATATTTTCTCCAATCTAGACGATAAACGTTGTTTAGAGCGAGGAAATTAGATGAGTAATAGAAGTGTAAAGAGATTTTCAATCATCGTAGTTCTACTAATTACAGGATCGATAATTGGAGCTACCGGAGCATCCGCTGCTTCAACCGAGAAATTAACAAGTGCCCCTATTTCAGCATTTTCAATGAGTGATGCAGAAGGCGGCGGAGGATCACCTTCCGTACCACCTCAAACGACAAGTGACATAATCTCAAATGTGGGAGCAGTTATCCGTAATGCAGGTGGCAGCGGCGTAATAATTCGAATCTTGGATGTGGTGATAAGAACTATGAGAGCTTGTCCTGCATGCTTTATTCCCTAGGAAGAATAATGAAGAAATCAATTTGGGACAGCGCGAAACATAACTTAGCGCCAACAACTGACAACAAGTTTTGGCGTTCTGTGGACAAATTAATGGATGCGACAAGGACACGGACTTTCTTTTATAGCTCTGTCGGAATGCTTATTGTCGGAACAATTCTTGGGGTTGTCGCTCCATATTTTAAATAAGACGTCCTTAGTGCTCTAAGAGCATCTTGAGTCGCGCCTTTACCAATTTCTTCAGCAACGCCTTTGGAAATGGTTTATCGATTGGAAAGTGGATAGAACTTTTTGTCTGTTCGTATCCCTTTAGCTCTTCCTTAAAGAGTTCATTGAAGGATCCGCTGTAAGGGAAGAGACTGTTATGTTTCTTAAAGCCATCAAAGCCAAAGAAACCTTTTCCATTGATAGCAAATGTAGGAATTCCGTATTTGATCACTTCTTCTGCATCTGGAACGACTTCCGCAATGACTTCTCTGACCGCCTGAAGCGCATCTCTCTGTGGCTTATCAAATTTCTTGAGGTGCGCAGAAACATCAGCCTTACTCACTCTCGGCAACTTCCTTTAAGCGAACAAGTGATTTAGCAACAGCCATCTGCGTCCAAGGGTATGCCTTGCGAAAATTGAGCCAGAGTTGTGCAAGAGCAGGTGCAAAAGAACCGTCGAAAGTCTCGGTTACTTCAGTGCTGCCGTTGCCGAGATCCTTCAACTGATATCGCCAACGCCAACGCCCGAGATGACGCCAGGCGATGAGTGCATTCTCTTCGTACTCAACAACGGTATTCATGATTCGGTAATCAATTCCCAAGTGCATCTTCATGCCAAATTTTGACCCCAGTACCAACCGGTCTGGGCCACTGATATTGGCGGTAATGGTCTTACTTCCATCGATATCGCGGTGACGATGTGGATTTGAGAGGATTGAGAAAATCACCGATGGAGCAGCATCTATAACGATTCGAGCAGATTTAATCTTGGGATTTCCCGTATCAAATATCTCTGATCGAACTTTCTTCTCGCTCATGGCATTGATGCTAAACCATTTCCAAGAAAGGGTGAAGTAGGCTTAATCCATGACTTTTTCAGATCTCAATATCGTTGGCGTGCTCATCGCCTTTGTCGTTTCATTTATTAGCGGTGGCATCTGGTTTGGCCCAAAGACTTTCTATCCGGTATGGATGAAAGCAAGAGGAATCGGCTCAGGAGAACTCAATCGCCAGCAGAATAGGCCAGCACTTTTGTTCGGCGGAACAATCATCGGTGTATTGGTTCAGACACTGACAGTGGGCCTCCTTGTGACTTCCCTACAGGCGGGCAATCCAGACTTTTCAGTCTCTGATGGAGCGCTTGTAGGTGCGGCAGTCGGTATTGGTATTGCGGCATTTGCATCACTTTCTCACCGACTCTTTGGTGGAGAATCCCTCAAGGTTTGGATCATTGAGACAGCCAATGACGCCATCAACCTCACTATTGCTGGCGCAATCATCACTTACTTCAACTAAGCGACGCTAATGCTCAACGATTACGAAGACGAGGCGAAAGAACGCTGGGGTGATACCGATGCTTATCAGCAATCGACTTCTCGCACTTCGAAGTACACGAAGAATGATTTCGCCGCCGCCAAGGTAGATCAAGAGGCAGCCACTGAGATGTTCGTTGTGGCTTTCGGGAATAGTTATTCAGTTAAATCAGAGCAAGCACAGGCAGCTGTCGTGGCCCATCGCGCAGCTATCTCAAAATGGTTCTACGACTGTTCGATTGAGATGCAGAAGAACTTAGCCGTGATGTACATAGAGGATCACCGCTTTAAAGCCTATTACGATGGACGAGTCAGAGGTCTAGCTCAGTACGTGCACGATGCCATTCTGGCTCAGTAAGGCACGTCTTTCACTAGTTCGGCTGCGGCATCAATTTCGACCTTTTGGTGTGGGTAGAGCGCCTGCCCTGGATAGTTATCGGTGTGGTTAAAAGGATCCTCTAACTTCTTCACGCCCGACAACTCTTGCAAGACGAAGAGACCGCAGAATGGTGAGTAAATTGCGTTATAGCCACCTTCATGAGCAATCAGTAAGCGATTCTTTGCAGTTGCCGCAGCGCACTCCATCAATATTGCAGTCAGCTTTGAATACCCTTCTGCAGTAATCATCATTCGACCTAGCGGGTCATAGACCGATGAATCAAAGCCAGATGCAACAGCAATCAGATCAGGTTTGAAATTGAGGAGCGCTGGCTTCACTACCTGTTCGAAGGCATAGATATATCCGACATTTCCGGTGCCTGCTGGAAGTGGAATGTTGATATTGGTGTTGATGCCCGCACCGGTGCCTCGTTCTTCGCGGCCACCTGAGTTGCGTGGATAGAGACGATCTTGGTGCAATGAAATAGAGAGCACATCAGGGTCGTCGTAGAAAATATCTTGAGTTCCATTGCCATGATGGACATCCCAGTCAACTACTGCGATACGTATGCCCGGGTGCTCCTTCTTTAAGACAGAGATAGCAACGCCAAGGTTCGAAAAGAGGCAATAACCCATCCCGCCACTCTTTACGGCGTGATGCCCTGGTGGGCGCACAAGTGCGTAACCATTATCAACTTCACCGGCCATAATCGATTGCGCGAGAGCTGTCACCGCACCAACAGCCATGGTGCCAATTTCATATCCACCCTTTGCCAGCGGAGTCTCGCCATCACCGGCATCTCCACCTAGTGGTTGCTCACTGACCTTCTTCAAACTTGTGAGGTAAATCTGTGGGTGCACCAAGAGAAGTTCATCATTAGTTGCATGTCGTGCTGGGACTCGTGTCAGATGATCAATCAGACCAGAGACAACGATGAGTTCGTGGATGCGCTTCTTTGTTTCAGCATTCTCATAATTGAGAGATGGCTGCAGTCCACGCGCGGGGTCACTTGGGAAGAAACCGGTATTTGTTCCAGTGTCATGCCAACCAAAGAGCTCGTGATAAACGTATCCAGTGCGAAGAGTCATGCGGGAAACCTATACCAAGGATGCGGCGGAAACTAGGGTTTAGAAGCCTTAAAGAGCACTGCGGCAATACCTGCACTGACAACTGATGCCGCGATAACAGCAAGAACGGCAATATCTTGTATCTGGTTATCTTTAAATGCCAACTGCGCGATAAAGATAGAGACAGTAAAACCAATGCCCGCTGCACTTCCAGTAGCGCCCAGCAATCGCTTATTCGCCCCTCGCGGAAGCTCTACTATCTTGAGTTTCTTTGCGCCTAGCGATGCAGCGAGAATGCCCAGCGGCTTTCCAACGACTAGACCGAAGAAGATTCCCCACGCAACTAATGATGTAGTTGCAGCACTCAGCGTTTCACTGCTGATCTTTACGCCGGTATTTGCAAAGGCGAAAAGTGGAACCACGATAAATGAACTGAGCGGATGGAGTTTATGTTCTAGCCATTCAATAATAGATTCGTTCTCATCCCGCGGAATGTTGGGTGTCAGCAAGCCAAGAATTACACCGGCTAATGTTGGGTGGACACCCGTCTTATAGAGCGCAAACCAGAGAAATATTCCGGCAATGACATAGACGGATGTTGATACAACACCCACCTTCTTCATGAGCAGAATCCAAGCAATGACAATTGCTGCCGCGAGTAGCCACGAGTATGCGACACCGGTCGAGTAGACAAAGGCAATGATCAGAATCGCGCCGATATCGTCAATAACTGCAAGCGCCAAGAGGAATGACCTTAGAGATTCTGGCGCTCCCGTTCCGATAATTGCTAGCAATCCAACAGCCAAGGCAATATCTGTTGCGACCGGTACGCCCCAGCCACTTGCTTCTGTACGACCAGCAATTGCAAGATAAATCAGGGCAGGAACTGCCATACCTCCGACTGCGGCAATAAATGGCATCAGCGCCTTCTTTACCGAAGCAAGATGCCCAGAGGTGAGTTCTCGCTTAATCTCTAGCCCCACAACAAAGAAGAAAATCGTCATCAAGATGTAGTTGATGATTTTCTGCACGGTCAATGAGATAGAGAGAACTCCGCTGCCAAGGTCAAAGTGCAGATCGAGGGTTTCAAAGTAGGTTGAGGAGATAGGGGAGTTTGCGACTATCAAGCCAAGGGCTGCGGCGACGAGAATAAGAATTCCACTACTGGACTCGTTATCGAGAAAAACACGAAGGGCATTCTTCCTGGACTTCATGGGCAAACTCTAGCCCAGCGGCCTTACTTTCCTCTCTGCCTTCTACGTTGACGAAAGAGTGAAAAGAGAAGGACGACAATAAGAATGAGCCCTAGACCCTGAAGCCCCGGAGAGTCATCACTTTCCCCAGCGATAATTGCGAGGATCCCGATAGGGAGAGCAAGTACAGTTATGAGTGTTCTAAGAATTGCCATCACCCCATTGTAGTTTCGAATAGAGGTTTGATCATGAGGACATACGTAGTCACAGGTGCCGCTTCAGGGATTGGTTTAGCAACTGTTAAATTGATTGAAGCAAATGGCGACAAGGCAATTGGTGTCGATATCAAAGATTGCCAAGTCATCGCAGATTTGGGTACAAAAGAGGGGCGCCAGCAAGCGGTTGAAAAGGTAACAAAGCTGGCAGATGGTTTAGTTGATGCCGTGATTGCCAATGCAGGTTTAGGTCTATCCATTTCAAAGACAGTTTCAGTGAACTTCTTTGGTGCGACAGAGTTCATTGAAGGCTTGCGCCCAGCTCTGCTGAAGAGCAAATCACCACGTGTTGTCGCCACTAGTTCAATGGCGAGTTTGATGCCTAACGATGCGCAGTTAGTAGATTTCATGATGGCTGGCGATGAAGCAAGAGCTGTTGAGCGAGCTCAAGCATTAGTGGATCAAGGTGGGGGAGTAGAAGGTCTGATCTATGGATCAACTAAACGAGCGTTAAGTCGATGGATTCGTCGCGAATGCATTACAAGCGATTGGGCAGGTGCGGGTATTCCCATGAACGCTGTCGGTCCTGGAATCGTGAAGACTCCGATGGTTGCCGAAATGATTGCAACGCCTGAATCGCGCGACTATCTTGCCAAGGTAGTTCCAATGCCATTGAATGGATATATCGAACCCGAGGAAGTAGCGAATCTAATTCTCTGGCTAGCAAGTGAGAAGAATTCGCACACCACAGGTCAGACCATCTACATCGATGGGGGATCGGATGCAGTTATTCGTGGGGAGAATATCTGGGCTTAATTTGCTCTGATAAAGCCGTTCTTTACCAGGTAATCAGCTGATTCGCGGATTGCAACTTCAGCCGGAATAAATTTAATTCCCAGCATTTGCTTTGCTTTCTCGTTACTGACCATCATTGGCTTTTCGAGCAGCGGGAGAATCGCTTTGATCTGACCATCAAAGAGTGAGAGAAATTTAATGAGAAGAGTTGGAGCTTGAATCGGTTTTGCCTTGCTCTTTGGGTAGATGGACTTTATAAATTGAGCGATTTCAACAAATGAGAAAGTCTCTGAAGAGGCGAGAATTCGCTGACCTTGAGTGGCTTCGACTTTAATCGCCTGCACATGCATTTGGGCGACATCTCTGACATCGACAAGGGCAAAACGTAAATCGGGCAGCATGGGATCTTTCCCCTTCATGATGCGCTCAACCACGGAAATTGATGAACCGAAATTCTTATCGAGAGGTGCTCCCAAGACAAGTACAGGGTTGATTGTGGTGAGTGCAATGCCCGGGGCTTCTTTCAAAACGTAATCCCAGGCAGCCTTCTCGGCCATAGCTTTTGATTTCGTGTAAGCAACTCGACCAACCGGATGGGTGACATCGGTCCATAGAGTCTCGTCATATTCCTTCATCCCCGCAGGGAGATCGCGACCATAAATTGCTGCAAGAGATGAGGTCAGGATGACACGCTTTACTTTCGCAGCATGTGCTGCCTTCATCGCGCGCAAAGTACCTTCGACAGCAGGGCGAATGAGCTCATTCTCATCCTTTGGAGAAGCGATAGGAAATGGTGATGCGGTGTGCATCAAGACATCTACGCCTTTGAGAGCAATATCCCAGCCCGCATCTTTCTCCAAGTCCAACTCAACAAAGGTAAGGCGAGACTCCAGCTTTGAGACATCAAGCAAATGTGGTTTCACAGCGTTAATAACTTCTTCAGATTTAGCGAGAGAGCGGACGGATGCTCGAACTGTGTAGCCTTGGTTTAGCAGTTGTAGGGCAACGTGCTTGCCGATATAGCCACTTGCGCCTGTCAGAAGAACTGTTGTCATAGCGAAAGTCTTCCACATGCTGACACTTATTCAAAAGTTAGATTAGAGATCCATCTGAGTTCCGAGAGTAATAACACGGTTCTCAGGTAATCCAAAGTAACCCGATGCATTTGCTGAGTTGCGATGGAGGATTCCAAAGACTTTCTCGGTCATGCCTTTAATGGCACCTTCAGAAGACTCAAGGAACTTACGATCTGCCAAGTAGTAAGTGCATTCCGCTTCATCTTCAGCGCTCATGACGCTGTCGATGATTGATTGCTGGACATTTACATCCTGCTTAAAGCCAACCCAGATATAGAGCTGCTTCACGCGATCATTGACTTCCTTCAGCATCGGCTTTGCACTCACAACTGGAACATCACCTTGCACAACGCTCACGATGAGAATTTCTCTTGGACATGAATGGAGGTTGTTAAGTTGTGCAATCAAGGCTTGCGGCACCTTGAGTGCTGAAGATGAAAGGTAGATACCGGTATCAGGAATGATTGAGATGTCGCCAGAGCTAATTCGTGCTTCAACTTCATCCCAAGACATAGCCTGGTTCTTCAACGCATCTTCAAGAGCTGATTGACCCTTACGCCATACCCACATGAGGTAGGTGATTGCAACGCCAATCAGAAGTGGGACCCAAGCGCCCTTAAAGATCTTAGTTACAGTCGCTAAGAAGAAAGAGAGATCAATCAAAATCAAAACAGGAATCACCAAGAAGAGAGCCTTCTTGCTCCACTTGAATTTCTCTGCCGCGATATAACCAAAGGCGATAGTGGTCATCAACATCGTTGCTGAAATCGCGAAAGAATATGCGTTAGCCAGGGCGCTCGAAGTTTTAAAGTTAACAACAAGGAAAATCGCACCTAATCCAACGATGAGGTTGACCGCTGGTACGTAAATCTGACCGATGACCGTGCTGCTAGTGTGAACAATCTTGAGGCGGGGTAACAAGCCAAGTCGCACCGCTTGGCGAGATAACGAAGCAACGCCTGTGATGAGCGCCTGCGAGGCAATAATTGTCGCAAGCGTCGCAAGTACAACCAGATAAATGCGCGTTGCATCATTAGGTGCAAGGGCAAAAAAGAGACTCTTATCGACACCTGGCTCTTGAATTGCAATGACCGCTTGGCCCAGGTAATTCAAAACCAATGAGGGCGCAACAATAAAAATCCAGCCGATTCGAATCGGACGCTTTCCAAAGTGACCTAGATCAGCGTAGAGGGCTTCTGCACCCGTCACGGCGAGAATTACGGAAGAGAGAATGATGAATGTATGGAAGCCATGATGAATTACGTAATCAATTGCATAAGTAGGAAGCAAAGCTTCAATTACCTCTGGCTGCTCTTGAACCTTGATGAAGCCGAGAAAACCAAGTGTCGTAAACCAGATCAAAATGATTGGGCCGAAGATTTTTCCGAGCGCGTTGCTGCCCTTGTATTGAAAACCGAATAGCGCAACCAAAATTGCAACCGTTAACGGAACTGTCCACGATGCAAAACCTGGATTGAGCGTTTTGAGGCCTTCAGTCGCAGATAGAACAGAGATTGCTGGCGTGAGCATTCCGTCGGCAACAAGGAGAGCGGTACCGAGAAGCAAGAAAATAACAAAGAAGTATTTTGTTCCACCAGTGGAATTGCGTACTTTGCTTGGCAGCAGCGCGAAGAGCGAAAGAATTCCACCTTCACCATTGTTATCAGCGCGAAGCACAAAGACCAAGTACTTCAGTGTGACAACCAGCATCAGCGACCAGAAAATTAAAGAGACGACACCGTAGATGTCATAGAGTTCGGTGCCGGCGGTGTGGAGAGATTCACGGAGTGCATAGATCGGGCTAGTGCCGATATCTCCGAATACGACGCCCAAGGCTCCGAGTGTGAGCGCGCCTAAAGAACCGTGCTTAGTTGAATTTTTCATTACTGCCTCTCAGGGCGAAGGTTGGGCAAGTCTACTTAAACTTACGAACTTCTTGCGGCCAGCCACATGCAACAGCAATCTTTGCACCCCACATGTTGGCTTCTTCATCCGTGGCTACATCGATAATCGTTAAACCACCCACAAATTCACCATCTGTAGTGATTGGCCCTGACTTCACACCGTGCTCATCGAAGCCAACAGCCTCTTCAATCTCTTCTACGAGACCTCCAGCAAAGATAACGACCTTTGCTTCTTCCATCTCAGCAACAACGGCACGAGCCAGTGGGCCTCGTGTGTCGTACCACTCTGCAGGGTGATCTCCGACCCACTGCTGATTGAAGTAAATAATGTATTTAGCCAATTCATACTTCCTCTCGTTTACGAAGAATCTTTTCCATTGAACGACCTTTTGCCAGTTCATCAACCAACTTATCCATATAGCGAATCTTCTTCATCAGTGGGTCCTCGATTTCAGCAATCTTTACGCCACAGATAGAGCCAGTAATTAATTTCGCATTTTGATGAATCTTTGCAGCTTTAAAGAAATCTCTAAATGTCGTCTGATCCTTGAGGTGCTTCTTCAGAGTCTTGGAATCAAAACCGGTCAGCCATGTGATGACCTTGACTAGTTCGGCTTCAGTGCGATCTTTGCGCTCAACTTTATTCACATAGTGCACATACACATCTGCGACAGGCATCTCGTAGATCTTGTGGGTCAATTGCTACAGCCCGTTCTTCTGACGGAAGACGGCGACGATCGCATTTGCATGGCCGTGACCCATCTCGAACTTCTCTTTCAGATGAGCAACCTGCTCCATATGCGCGAGCTTTGATACTTTCTTCAACTCTTTCATCCAATGCTCGATTGGCTTGCCGTACTTCTTCTCGATAGATGGGAAGTAGGAAGCCGGACCCATTACCTTTTTCTCAGCCATGCCCCGAGTGTAAAAGCAATGCAGTCAAAGAATCCAGATGTGAGGGAGTACGCGGGGAAGCGAAGCTTTACTGCCCGACTCCGCTGACGCCCGCATCGCTGCACCGCTGAGATATTGAATCTGTAATTGCCTTAATCTCTGACTCGGCGCTCGATGCTGAATTGGTGCTCTGTAATGCAGTTGATAGCGACTTCAAATCTTCAGCCAACCCGGTAGAGAGCAGTGCTCGAGCTTGATCTCCGATCAGATTATCCACTTGAGTAATCAAACCAGAATCGATGATGCCCGATTGATATGTGCTGGTGATGGTTGTGATTGTAGATTCCAGCGCCTTGCAAGCAGTTGCATCTGCTGCCTGTTTTGCCAGGTCAGTAACCCCACATCCTGTGACGGTGGCTACGAGGGCTATGGCAATAATTACGACTCGAAATCTCATGAGGCGATACTGTTCTATATCGGGATTAGATTCCTGCTGAAATCGCAAGAACAGTGTGATTCAGAGGAACTTCTAAGGATTCACCACTTTCATCGCCATACGCATCACACAAAATATGCCGGCTAGGTTTCACCTAGAATATTTGAATTAGAAAGGGCCCCGATCTCTCAGGGCCCTTCCGTGCATAGCTAATGTTCTTCTTTTGACCATTACCAACAGATCGAATTGCATCAGCTAAGACTGTGGTGGAGACGACGGGGTTTGAACCCGCTCCGATGACTTGGTAAACCAACAGGCTGCCAATTACAACACGCCCCCAACACGTGAGCGAAGTTATGGCTTTTCCTGCTTCAGAAATTTAATGTCGATGGCCTCTGTGGATAAGAATGCTGATGAGGAAAAGCAAAAAGGACTTGGTTTTTGCCAAGTCCTAATTACTACCAAGCCATCGTTAGTAGAATTATGGCATAAAGTTTCTATAGGTAAAAGAATTAAGAGAACTACTTTGAGTAATTAGAATGAAGCGCAAGTGTCGCTCTATTAGCCGGAAGAGCGCAACGAGCACTTATGAAGCTCGGGCCTTGATCGGTAGTTTTTCTAACCAACTTTCCGGCCCCTGCTCTCTAAGGTGATTCTTGTTGTTCCTTAATGGAGTTGTACTTGTACTTCCACACACTTTCTGCTCCTGAATGCCCCACCAAGTAAGTCATTGCAATAACGCTTAAACCTAGAATCGCGATTAAAGCTCGAAGGCTTGATGATGCAATTTTGTTCATCCTATAGAAGGCGAAAAATGAATAAACCAGAAATGACAAAAAGAGTGCAATCGCAAGCAAAACCAGGTAATTGCCCCATTCTGTATGAGATTGCGGTTGACCTACGACGGCAGATAGAGAATATCCAGATGACCTAGCAGCTAGAGCGGCTACTACAGAAAGCGCAAGCGCTCCAATCGTGTGCAGATGAAACTTCTTCAGTAGATCTCTCCTAATGATTCCTAAAAGCAAGAAAATTGCAAGTAGAGGTAGAAGTACCACCACACCATGAATGATGAGTGGATGTGCAGGTAACCCTCCAAGTTCTGCCCATACTCCACTTGGCAGGAAAGAAGTAACACCTATAAAAAGGGCTGAAATAATCGTTACTACTAAAAACTTTCGCATTGGTGAGGATCCCGTCTATAAGTTGGAACTTACCTAGCCGATTGTGGCGACACCCTTTGAGATTTTGACAGGTATGCGTGCAAGCCCGGTAGTTGCTGGACCTAACACCAAATCGCCATCAGTTTCGAATTCGGAGCCGTGGGCGTTACACACCCAGCCCTTCTCATTTTGCGTGACAGCTACCTTTTGATGTGGACATAAGAGATTAAAAGCAATGTATTTGGAGGTGCCAGTGCGAGCAATCGCAACTGGCACCCCCTTTAGAGAACCAATCCTTGTTGCTCCGCCAACTTTTGCTAATGCAGGCATTGCCTTGAGGTCAACCGATAAACGGCCGCCAGGAAGTTTCTTCACCGCCGCATTCGCTGCGGCAGGGATATCACTTCCACCTAATGCAACAACTGCACATACACCTGCGATGAAAGAACGACGTGAGATTGGTTCCATTTTTACTCCTTACTTCAACTTGGTATAGAGAGTGACGTCAGCTGTTCCAAAGGCCAAGCCATCTGGTAGTGAACCAGCTGGCAAGCCCAAGACTGTTGCGATGGTTGCAGCTACTCCTGGGGCAAGTACCAAAGTGGTGCCGGTGTAGGCAGTTGTGCGCTGCTTTACCTTCTTATCATTTGTGACCTTTGGCTTTGCAGTTGATGCATTGGTGATTGTCAAAATATCCACCTTTGCGCCTGCTGCCTGAGGAACAGTTGCCGAAACAACGCCCTTGGCAAGATCTATTACTGGGTTGCTAAGTGTGAGGTATTGATTATTTGCTGTGTTAAAGAAAATGATGTTACTTCCACCATGCTGAACTCCAGCCTTATTTGCAGTTACAGGAATGTGGAATACAACTTGGCTTGTTGCTGCACTCAAGTTATCGCCGATTAGAGCAGATGTTGCGCCGCCTTGTACATAGAGGATTACTCCTGCTGCCTCAAGGGTAGATGCCACTCCTGCGGCTGTTTTCATGTGAGTCATACTCTGACCTGGCTTTGCCGCATCAGCAAATGCAAGACTTGGAGTTAAAGCTAGACCGACAACGGTCACGATACTGACTAGTGTTTTACGCATTCTATTTCTCCTTATTTCAAGTTCTTAAGTAGTAGTTTCATGGAAGATATTTCTTTGCTTTGTGCGGAGTTAATTGCCTTAGCAAGCGCTTTGGCCTCTACATTCTCTGAATCGTCAATCAGATCAAGCATTTCTAGAGCACCCTGATGATGTTTGATCATCAGTTGCAAGAATGTTCGATCGAACTGAGTTCCAGTGAGACGTTTCAGTGAAGAAAGTTCCTTGACAGTCAGCATCCCCGACATTTTCATGTCGTGATCCATAGTCATTGAAGATTTTGTCGCTTTCAGCCAATAAGTCAGCTGTGATATCTCAGAACTTTGCAGGCTCTTTATCTGCCTGGAGAGCTTTAAGATTTCTTTGTTGCGACTCTTCGTGAGAGCAGTTTCTGACATGCTAATCGCTTGCTTATGGTGAGGAATCATCATCTGGGCGAACATGATGTCGTTCATCCCCAAATTTTGTAATGACTTAGCATGCGATGAGGCACTGGCGCCGTGAGGAATCAGAATAATTCCCATTGCCAACAGCCCAACAAAGTATTTTTTAAGCATAAAGATTCCTTTTCTCGTAGTTAATTTCTGGACGAGAGAAGAATTAGATGCGAATAATCCCCAGCTGAAGATGATTTAAATTGAGATACCCCAGATTTTTAGAGGTAATTTGAGGTAGATGTAATGTCGGCAGAGAAAAACGCTTTACCGTGAGCGTTGATCTCGCTGTACGTGCGAAGCGGAGCAATAGCAACACAATGAATCCAACAACTGCGCAAATTTCATTGTTAAGGCTGCTGCCCGCAGCAAGGAGAGCTTCTTGAGAGTTTGAAACGGCGCTACTGGTTACTTGAGGAGAGTGGCTATGTGAGTGCCCTGCGTGGCTATTAATTGCCTCGGATTTGCTGGCTGGCTGTGTCGTCAACTCAACGTGACAATCTGGTGCTGCAGCGGCTCCCGTGCTAAAAAGAAGGAAAAGTGCAGCAAGGGGCGCTACTAACCATCGCGCCTTCATTCCATTGAGCAACATTTTGGAAGTTTAATGGGCACACCAGAGAAGTTCCATTCGAAACTTCGCGTGTCTCTAGGCAACAGTAGTTTCACTGAACACCGCAATATATGGAGAGAAGAGTCGCCCTATAAGCCGGATTTTCCCGACTAAAAATTTATGGCTTCAGGGTTCCAATCTTTAGTTTTTCTAGCCACATCTCTGGCTCTTGCTGCCCTGAGTGCTCCCCAAGGTAATCCTCGCTGGCATTTGTTCCGCACATTTCTTTAATCGCTGAGCTTCCTGCTGGATGGCGACTCACAAAACTTGTTACGTCATAGACATTATCTCCGACAATTGTCCAGCAATCAGAACTTGAGTTATGTGTTCGAACCTCAGCCAATGAGATCTCTTTGGAATTTGAACCTTCTTGGTCTTTGGCAAAAGCGTATCTGTCTTTCCACACACTCTCTGCCCCTGAATGTCCAACTACATATGTCATACCAACTGTGCCAACAGCAAGAAATGCCATTAAAACCCCAAGAGTTGATGATGCAACTTTGATCTTCTTATGGAAAGAGAAAAATGAAAAAAGTACAAATGAGGCAAAGAGTGCCATGGCAAGCGGAACTAGGTTATTACCCCATTCCGCATGAAACTCTGGAAGACCCACTGCAGCTGAAAGAGAGTCACCAGATGACTTAGCTGCAAGAACGCCGACCGTGGAAAGTGCGATTATGCCGATGATTACGATGTGAAACTTCTTCAATAGATCTTTCTTAAACAGTCCAACAATTAGCAGGATTGAAAGTAATGGGAGGAGGACAACTACAGCATGAACAATGAGCGGATGCGCTGGTAAGGCTCCAAGTTCAGCCCATGCGCCATATGGCAAGAAATAAGTGACTCCAATAATGAGAGTTGAACTCAGTGAAACAATTAGAAACTTACGCACGGTGGCCCTCTCATAGAAGAAATGTTCGAAATTAAATCTAGGTTAGAGCGTAACAAATGATTATCAAATGACTAGAAACAGAGCTTTAAGAATTGCTGTGAGAATGCGAGGGGTGAATAGATTGCCCATAAAACTGCCCATATTTGCCCATCGATTCCCCATAAAAACATTCAAATCTGCGACAGGTTATGTAACAACTTGTACAAAGAATATGCAGGAAGGTGAGCGCAGTTTTAACTTACGCCCACCTAATTGGAAGAAGAGTCGCCCTATAAGCCGGATCCTGTAGTTCTTGCGAACTGATCACCATCCATCTAGATCTGCAATTACTTGCAGATTCGAGCGACCTACCCGATAGCTTGAGCGCGAGCAACGCACTATCTTCTTGGTCTTGCTTCAGGTGGGGTTTACATAGCTAACTGCATTGCTGCAATTACTGGTGGTCTCTTACACCGCCGTTTCACCCTTACCAATCTCTAGCAAGCTAGATATTGGCGGTTTGCTTTCTGTTGCACTTTCCCGCGGATTGCTCCGGGTGGGCGTTACCCACCACCTTGCTCTGTGAAGTCCGGACTTTCCTCGGTATTACTTGCGTAATAACGCGGTGATCCAGGCGACTCTTCTAAGGAAAAGGATAGAGGTAAGTAGAGAGGGAGAAAAACAGCCCCTACTTACTCGCTCTCCTTCTTCTCATCTCCACCGGTAACGCGACCAGCGTGAGCATGAGCAGAAGGGTCCTTCTTCGTCTTAATCAGGCTTGCGACAGTGGAAACAACCAAGATTGCACCAATTACAGCCAAGCTGATCAAGGTAGGAATCTTAGGAACGTCGTACCAAATCTCATGAGCGAAGGTAAGAATCAACTTCACACCGATAAACATCAAGATGATTGAAAGACCAAGTGAGAGGTAAACCAACTTATCGAGGAGGCCCTTGAGTAAGAAGTAGAGGGCGCGAAGTCCTAGAAGTGCAAAGGCATTAGCTGCGAATACCAAGAATGGCTCTTGTGTGACACCGAATGTCGCAGGAATTGAATCCAAGGCAAAAAGTAAGTCAGTGGATGCAATAGCAATAAGAACAGTGAACATCGGTGTTGCGATGCGCTTTCCATCGAGCTTGATGAATGCCTTTGAACCATGGAACTCATCAGTCATTGGAACTCGCTTGCGAATAATCTTCACGAGGAAGTTATCTTCAGGAGTTGGATCTTCATCCCAGTGCTTGAAGAGACCAACACCGGTCCAGATCAAGATAGCGCCGAAGATTACGAAGGTGAAGCTAAATGCTGCGAGTGCTGCGGCACCGACTGCAATAAAGATTGCGCGCAAGACAAGCGCCAGAATTACACCGAACATCAATACGCGCTGGTGGTAGATCGAAGGCACAGCAAATTGCGCCAGAATAATAATGAAGACAAAGAGGTTATCGACTGAGAGAGATTTCTCTACGAGATAAGCAGCGAAGTATTCGGTTCCAAATTGTGAGCCTGCTGTTTGCCAGACCCAAACACCGAAAGCGACAGCAACTCCGATATAGAAGACAGACCAGGTGGCTGCTTCCTTAAACATGACTTCGTGTGGCTTCTTACTGACTGTTAGAAGATCCACCACGATAAGCAGAACGATTGCTGCAATAACAATTGCCCATGTCGTAAGAGATACGTTCATGGAGAGTGTGTCGGTCATAGATTTCACCTATTTCGTTAAAGGGGCCAGGGCGCCAAGGTCTCCCTCAACCACTATGTGGTCGCAGCTCCGGGATATTTCTATCCGTATTGACGAAGATGCCGAACGAGGTACTCCCCTTAACTTCGGCAAATAGTAGGTTGCAACCCACCCACAGGCAAATCAAATCGCCTGTTTTTGGCAGGCTTTCAGGCGCGATGAAAGGTCGATGTTAGGCTCGCCGCATGAAGATGATGGATGCCATGGAACAGACCGCTAGTACCGGAGTTATCTCCACAACCAACTGGATTGTGACAATCTCAGCGCTGGTGATCATCATCGCCCTTGACTTTGCTTGGGCAGTCTCAAGACGCCACAAGGACACATCTATGAAAGAGGCAACAGCATGGAGTCTCTTCTATATCTCGTTGGCAATCCTCTTTGGTCTCAATTTAAGCCAATGGCTTGGCGCACAAGAGCAGAAAGAGTTCTTTGCAGGATGGCTTACCGAGTATTCACTCTCATTCGATAATCTCTTTGTCTTCGTCCTTATTCTTACTCGTCTCAAGATTGATAAGCAGAAGCAGCAGCTTGCGCTCCTCATCGGTATTTTGATTGCGCTCGTACTTCGAGTCATTGCGATTTCACTTGGCAAAGCAGCAATCGAGCAGTTCGAGTGGGTCTTCTTTATCTTCGGCGCGTTCTTGATTTACACCGCCGTCACGCTTTTTATGGAGAATTCACACGGAAACGAAGAGGAAGAGGAAGAAAGCAAGATTATTCAGTGGCTTCGTGCCAAGGGTCTCAAGCCATTTACCATCGCGCTGCTTGCACTCGGCATGACAGATCTTCTCTTTGCCCTTGATTCGATTCCGGCAATCTTCGGTTTGACTCAAAATGTTTACATTGTGATTACTGCAAATATCTTTGCGTTGATGGGTCTTCGTCAGCTCTACTTCTTAATTGGCGGATTGATGACTCGCTTGATTTACATCGGTAAGGGCCTTTCCGCAATCTTGGCATTCATTGGCGTCAAGCTCGTCTTCCACGCATTCCATGCTGTGGGCGTTCACGAGATTGCTGGCGTACATATCCCGGATATCACTATCACACAGAGCCTTTCGGTAATTGTTGCTTGTCTAGCAATCGCAACAATTGCTAGCCTCTTAAAGACTCGAAATAACGCAAAGAAGGCATAACCATGGCAAATATCGGAAACATGTACGGACCTGACTTTACTTTTCTCGGAGTCCCTCGTTGCGATCTCGATGACCCAAAGAGCTACCAAGGTGCTGATGTAATTATCGTCGGAGCGCCTATCGATGCAGGTACTTCATACCGCTCAGGCGCGAAGTTCGGGCCACAAGCGATTCGCGGCACCGATTATTTGCCACACGATGGCGAGCGTCCACATATGGCGCTTCGAGTTGATGGGCTCAAGGACCTCAAGGTTCTTGATGCTGGCGATTTGATGATGCCATCTGATGATTTAGCAAAGTGCTTAGCAATCTTGCGCGAGGCAACCGAAAAAATCTCTCGTGCTGGCGCTATTGCGCTAGTTCTTGGTGGCGACCACTCAGTGACATCTGCAGATGTTGCAGGAATTGCAGATCACCGCGGCCAAGGCAAAGTCTCGATGATTCACTTTGATGCCCACGCTGATACTGGTGACTTACAGAATGGTTCACTTGTTGGTCACGGAACGCCGATGCGCCGATTAATTGAATCAGGTGCTGTTCGCGGCGATCGCTTCTTGCAGGTGGGACTACGTGGATATTGGCCAGAAGATGCCACACTCAAGTGGATGCGCGATCAAAAGATGCGTTCTTATGAGATGACCGAGATTCACAATCGCGGGCTGAAGGCAGTTCTTGATGAATCATTCGACATTCTTACTGATGAGACTGTCGGAGTTTTTCTCTCAGTAGATATTGATGTTGTCGATCCAGGTATGGCGCCAGGTACTGGTACGCCAGAGCCAGGGGGACTGACCTCACGAGAGCTTCTTGAGGCAGTTCGACGTATCTGTATCGAACTTCCAGTGGTTGGCATTGATGTTGTTGAAGTAGCACCGGCATTTGATAGTGCGGATGTAACCGCAATGTTGGCTAACCGAGTAGTTCTTGAAGCGTTAAGCGGTATTGCATTCCGCCGTACAGGGGGAACATATAACCCTGCACGCAACGTTCTCGATCGCTAACAAAGTTTCTGCAAGTAATTTGCGCTTTGCATTTTAAGAAGTTGCAAATTGTTAGCGTGTTGCATTCACTTGGTTGCCCCTTTATATTTCGCATCAATTACTTAGCGACCAGATAAAGGAGTCACCGTGCTATTTACAAAGCGCCGCGTAATCGACTTCTGTCGCATCAACAGCACATCCTGCTGTCTCTAAAGATAAATAAAATCATCACTTTTTAATTTTTCATTTATCAAATCAACATTCACAACTATCAAAGGATAATTATGTTTAAAGGTAAGAAAGTAATTGTTGGGGCTTTAGCTCTAGCACTTGTAGGAATTGCAGGAACAACGTCAGCGACGGCAGCTCCGAAGAATCAAGCTCGTGCCGTTGTTGACGCTGATTGGCTTGAGAAGAACCTAGATAATCCAAAAGTTCGCATCATCGAGGTGAGCACTGAACCTGGCATCTACGAGCGCGGTCACATTAAGAACGCTGTGAAGTTCGTATGGCATACAGATCTCGTTGATGTTGTAAACCGCGATGTTGCTCCACGTGCAGCATTTACAAAGTTAGCTCAGAAGGCAGGCATCAGTGCCGATACCACTGTTGTTCTCTACGGCGATAAGAACAACTGGTTTGCAGCATGGGGCGCATGGATCTTCAACCTTTACGGCCAGAAGGATGTTCGTATCCTTGATGGCGGTCGCGTAAAGTGGGAGAAGGATGGACGCGCACTCACGACAGCTGTTCCAGCGCAAAAGACTGGTTCATTTGTAGCAACTGCCCTTGATAAGAGCCTTCGTGCAACTCTTTTGAGAGACGTGCTTCCTGTTGCTAAGAATGCATCTAAGGCAAAGTTGGTGGATATTCGCGGCGCTGACGAGTTCAACGGCAAGGTCTTTGCTGCCCCTGGTTTCCAAGAACTCGCAGTCCGCGCAGGCCACATCCCAGGTGCTTCAAATGTTCCATGGGGGCTTAACGTCAACTCTGATGGGACATTCAAATCAGTTGCTGAGTTGAAGAAGCTCTATGCGGATAAGGGAATTGATGGCACAAAGGAGATCATTACCTACTGCCGTATCGGTGAGCGTTCATCACTTACATGGTTCGTGCTCAGCGAAATTCTTGGATACAACGTCAAGAACTATGACGGTTCTTGGACTGAGTACGGAAACACAGTTGGAGTTCCAATTGTGAATAACGCTGGAACTATCTGGGGAGCAGCGTAATTAGCACTTCAACAGGCGTAGCTGGAGGCTCTGAGAAAATCGGAGCCTCCAGTTTCACCTGGAATAAAAGCCAGAAGATCCGCACAGCTTTCTCGCTGGCGATAATCGTCGGCCTTCTCTTTACCGCTTTCCGACTTTCGCAGGGCGAAAATTCTGGAACAGCCCCAATCTCACTTCTCATCGGCATCAGCTTGGGACTTTTACTCGAGCGCGGCCGCTTCTGCTTCTTCTGCATCTTCCGAGATGGAATTGAAGATCGCAATACAACACCGCTCATATCAGTCTTTACCGCTATTGCGGTCGGTGCAATTGGATATGCAATTGTCTTCGGTCAGTTCTTGCCTGATACGACTACAGATCGCTTGCCTCCGGTTGCCCACATCGGGCCAGTCAGTTGGCCACTCGCTCTCGGTGCATTTCTTTTTGGTATCGGCATGTCTCTCTCTGGAGCGTGCATCAGCGGCCATCTCTATCGTTTAGGTCAAGGATATCTGCGTGCTATCCCTGCACTCTTTGGAACACTGATTGGTTTCGTTCTCGCATTTCTCTCCTGGAACTGGCTCTACACCAATGCAATAGCTGATTCTCCAACAATTTGGCTCCCGCATATTTTCGGATATGCAGGATCATTGATAGTTACATTTGCAGCACTTCTTGTAGTTCTTGTACTTGCAATCAAATGGGGTAAGAATTCAGAACCGATTTCACAAGGAACTGCTGCGCAACCATCTCTTGCAAACACATTTAACTACTTGATTTTCAAGCGCTGGAATCCCATTGCTACAGGTGCCTTGGTAGGAATTCTCGGAATGATTGCCTATCTCAGAGTGGAACCACTTGGGGTCACCCGACAGATAAGCACCACTGCACGAACCTTTATGGATTCTCGCTCGATTGGCGATGAGACTTTGCTGGGTCTGGATCGCATGGCTGGATGTATCGCTGTCGTTTCTGAGGCGCTCACAAACAACGGGTGGATTGTCTTTGGAATTGTTTTCACCTCTTTTGCGGCAGCGCTAGCAGGTGGTCGATTTAAGTTTGATATTCCGACTCCGCGAAACACGGTCACCGCACTTCTTGGTGGCGTGCTTTTGGGCTTCGGTTCGATGATCTCACTCGGATGCACTATTGGTGTATTGCTTTCAGGAACTCAGGCGTTTGCACTGTCGGGGTGGATTTTCTTTCTTTTCACCTTTATTGGTGTCTTCACCGGCGTGAAGTTGAGACTGCACAAACTCTAGAGAGTATTGAGAATCTCTTCGATATCGCTAATTCCGGTCCACGGGTTGATGATTGCAAATCGCAGAATTGGAACACCTTTATGCGATGAAGGCGTTACAAATCCAATTTGATCGGCCAGCAATTTATCGCTCCACGCTTGGTAATCGTTTAACTCCCAACCCTTACGTGTGAAGGCGACGATGGAAAGTTTGGGTTCGCACAGTAATTCAAGGTTGGGATGTGCTCTCACCATCTCTGCTGCGGCGCGTGCAATATCCATCGTCTTGGCAACGGCATCGCTATAGGCCTTGGTTCCATGAGCTGCGAGCGAGAACCAGAGCGGTAATCCACGGGTTCGGCGAGTTAATTGAATTGCATAATCGGATGGGTTCCACTCATCTGCCTCAGTAAGGGTGTCGAGGTAACTCGCATGTTGTGTATGCGCAGTACGTCCTAGTTCGGGTTCGCGATAAATCAAGGCACACGCATCGTATGGTGCAAATAGCCACTTATGAGGATCGACAATAAAGGAATCAGCTTTTTCGACTCCAATAAAGAGTTTTCGGGTCTCCTCATTTGCAAGACCAGCTAGACCGTAGGCACCATCAACGTGGAACCAAATGTTGTGGTTCTTTGCAACAGTACCTACTGATGGAAGATCATCAATGATTCCGAGATTTGTGGTTCCTGCTGTTGCAACAATCGCGCAGATATCTCGATCTGAATATTGACTGCGGTAATTGTCGATGGCTTTCTTTACATCTTCTCCACGCATAATTCCATCAGGTTGAACCGGAACTTTGATGAGATCTACATCCATTACCTCTGTTGCAGATGCAATCGATGAGTGCGCTTCGCTAGAGCATGCAACAGCCCACCGCTTAATGTCTGGGTGTTTTTCTCTCGAAACTTTTCTCGCAGCAACAAGTGCTGAGAGATTTCCAATTGTTCCACCTTGGACAAATACTCCGCCGGCGCTTTCAGGTAGACCTGCTAAATCAGATAACCAGCGCAGAGTTTGATTTTCGGCGAAGACCGCTCCAGCGCCTTCTAGCCAAGAACCACCATAAAGTGCCGATGCACCAACAACAAGATCAAAGAGGTTAGCTAATTCCGTCGGCGCAGACGGGATAAAAGCTAGATAACGCGGATGATCTGTTGAGATACATGCTGGCGCAAGGGTCTCGGTGAAGAGCTGAAGAGTCTCACTGCCGCCAAGACCCGCTTCAGTAATTGTGTTTCCCACTATGGCAAAAAGTTCTTCCTCTGATTTAGGGCCATCAAGAGGTGGATTATCTTTTAAGCGCGTTAGTGAGTATTCAAGAATCTCCTGCGCAACTTTTTCGATCTCTGGCGTGAACTCATGCATGGCGGGAGTCTAACGACGAAGAGCAGTCAGTGCCCACAAGATGGCAATGATATCTATGAACTCTTGTGCGATTGCACCTTGGCTAGGGGAGAGAATGCCAAAGGCGCCAAGTGTCATGCCAATAACTGCAAGCCCCATACCAATACCCGCTGCTTGCATTGCCTTTGCGCGACTGGACTTTGCAATTGCGATAGCTTGAGTTAATCGGTCAATAGAATCTTCAACGATTACTACATCTGCAGCTTCGCTTGCCGCCGATGCGCCACGAGCACCCATCGCCACTCCCACATCGGCCGCCGCCAGCGCTGGAGCGTCATTGATGCCATCACCGACAACAACAACAGATCCTTTAGCATCTTCCTTTGCCTTTCGAGCAATCTCCAACTTTCCGGCAGCAGTGACTTTGGAGTAAATCTCGTTGATTCCCACTTGTGCCGCAACATCACGTGCACTTTCATCTCTATCGCCAGTGACTAAAGCAATATGTTGAACTCCAGTCTGACGAAGAGCAGTAACCATTTCTCGTGATTCTGGACGAATAGGATCTTCGAGACCAATAACGCCTAAGAGTTTGCCATCTCTTTCGACGGCAACCATCAGGGCATGGTTGAAGTGAAGCCATGGTGGCGGCTCTTGCATCAACTGGCCCACTTGAACCGAGGCGCCATTAATATTTCCAGAGATGTGATGACCCGAGACTTCAACGATGTTCGAGACATGGTGTAATTCAAGGTCGCGCTTTCTCGCCTCAGTCACCAAGGCTTTCGCGACTATATGCGGGCTAAATTGATCAATCGATGCCGCCAGTGAAAGTACTTCATCATCTGATAATCCTGGTTGAGTATTGATGCCACTAATGGCCGGTCCTCCATAAGTAAGAGTTCCGGTCTTATCAAGGAGCACAGTCTCTGTCTTGGCGAGAAGCTCGAGAATTGCTCCTCCCTTAATAATCACCCCGCGTTTGGCTGCACGCGACAGTCCCGCAACGATTGCAATCGGAACAGCAAGAATGAGTGGACATGGTGTTGCAATTACCAAGACAGCAATCGCTCGCTTCACATCACCTGTAATCAGCCACGCCCCACCCGCCATCAATACTGCAAAAGGAACAAAGCGCAGCGCCCATCGATTTGCAATTCGAATTCCGGGTGCTGATTTTTCTTGTGCGGCGGCTACTAACTTTACGATTCCAGAGTAAGTACTTGCATCTGCCGTTGTTGTTGCAGTGAAGTAAAAAGGTCCACCAGCATTGACGACGCCACTTGAAACATCATCGCCGTTATGTCGAAGGACGGGGAGTGGTTCACCCGTTAACGCAGATTCATCGAGAGTGGCTGACTCTTGTAGTACGCCATCGGTTGCTGTGATTTCACCGCTACGCACCAATATCTGATCGCCGATTGCAATCGCACCTATGTCAACAACTTCAATCTGTCCTGATTGCGATATGCGATGCACGGATCGAGGCATGCGATTGATGAGAGACTTCAGTTGGCGTTCTGCTTGACCTTCCGCCCAACTCTCCAAAACTCGACCGGTTGCCAACATCAAAGAAATCACAGCGGCGGCAAGAAGTTCATCTGTTAGAAGCGCTCCGGCAATAGAGAGAATTGCCAAAACGTCAGAGCCCATCGTTTTGTTGCGAAGATCTTCGAAGAACCATGCAATCGCAGGAATTAATCCAAGTAATCCACCAGCAAGCCAGAAATGAGAATATTGAAAACCAGCGAGAAGAAAGAGTGCAGAGAGGAGGAGCAACCCCCAGTGAAAAATACGACCTCTCATAACTCTAGGTTACTTCGCATCGGGCGATTAGACTGACGATATGAGCGAAGTAACGATTACCTTTTTAGGCGCAACCGATACCGTTACGGGAAGTCGATTTTTAGTCACCTCGGGGCAATCCAAGGTTCTCGTGGATTGCGGCCTTTTTCAGGGAATCAAATCAATCCGTAAGAAGAACTGGGATCCATTTCCGGTTGATGTAAAGTCAATCGACTCTGTCGTTCTGACCCACGCTCACCTGGATCATTGTGGGTATCTCCCACTTCTCGCACGCCAGGGATATGAGAACCCGATTTTTGCAACGCACTACACAGCTGAGCTCGCTAGTGTGATTTTGCATGACTCAGCTCATCTTCAGATGGAGGATGCGAAGTACGCAGCAAAGAAGGGGTACTCCAAGCACGAGATTCCTCTGCCGCTCTATAACGTTGATGACACCGAAGCGGCCCTCAAACTATTTAAGAGAGTGGCATTTCATTCACGGATTCAAGTAGCGCCAGATGCGTGGGTCACCTGGTACCCATCTGGCCATATCTTGGGATCGGCATTTCTCATCCTGGAAATCGGCGGTAAGAGCGTTCTCTTCACAGGAGATATGGGTCGCCATAACCATCCCTTGCTCTCAAATCCAGATAACCCTCCAGCAATTCACCTCGATGCGATGGTCACCGAATCTACTTACGGAGATCGCAAACATGATTCCAATCCAGAGGATTTTGCACGAGAGCTCAATGCTGCCATTAAACGCGGTGGCTCCATTTTGATTCCAGCTTTCGCTGTAGACCGCACTGAGGTTATTTTGATGGCTCTTCGTGAACTCATGGAGAAGAAGTTAATTCCACTGATTCCGGTCTATGTTGATTCGCCAATGGCGCTGACTGCACTTAACTTCTATCGCGAAGCAATTACGCAGAACACTCCTGAAATTCGAGAGGGAGTCTCTGATAAGTGGGCAAATCAAGACCCATTTGATTCTGGAAAGTTAATGCAGGCACTGACTACCGAAGAGTCAAAGCAGATTAATGAGATTACCGAGACCTCAATCATTATCTCTGCCAGCGGTATGGCTACCGGTGGCCGAGTAGTGCACCACCTTGAACACATGCTTCCAGATCCAAAGAACACCGTTATTTTGGTCGGCTATCAAGCCGTCGGAAGTCGTGGCCGTTTACTCGAAGAAGGCACTGCTGAAATCAAGATGCATGGAAATCAGATTCCAGTCCGCGCTCATATTGCAAAAGTAAATAGCTTCTCGGTTCATGCTGATGCAGATGAATTAATAGAGTGGCTGGGCAAAGCTTCAAATCCAGAGAAGATATTTGTCATTCATGGCGAACAAGGAGCGCAAGAGGCGATGGCCAATCGCATCATTGATCAACTCAATTGGAATGCGATTGTGCCAAAGCCTTCTCAGGTAATTTCTATTTAGTCGACTTCTTTAGAGGGAAAAACGTGGGTACTCATCTGTGACGAGTAGAACTGCGTAACCATAGAGGCGATTCCAGAACTGAATTGTTCCAAGAACAATTCCTAGCGCCCATTCTGGATAGCGCCCAGTAGACCAGGTCTGAATCCAGGCTACGAAAGTCACTGCTAGGGCTGCAACTGCATATATCAAACCAACAACTACGAGTGGGATAGCGAAGATCACCTTAAAGATCTGCAAGAAACGACCCAGCTTCTTTCCACCTTCAACATCTGGCAGAAGCACAGCAACTTTTGGATTGCGCTCGATTGATGGGTAATCATCGGTGAGAAGCAGAACATACGAAGTGATACGGGTGTGCAGCTCGATTAATGCATGATTGAAAGTAAGTAAATAGCTTGGATAAATACCGCGGAAGACAAGAGCGAGGAGAACGGGGAGAATCATGAACCCGCTGGCCCAACCCCACTGAGACATCTCGGTAAAAGCTGCAATAAAGCAGATCATTGGGAAGACAAGAATGCCGCGCCAGAAGACAGTTTTCTTATCGCGGTTATCTAGTTGGTATTCGATGATAGTTTCAATTTGATTGCTCATGTGTTGAGTCTATTCCTCTAGTAAGTACTTTGAAGATACCCTTACCCCATGTCATCAGAGAAGATTGCACTCGTTACCGGCGCAAGTAGCGGGATCGGTGCTGCAACAGTGAAGGCTCTTGCGGGCGATGGTTACACTGTTATTGCTACTGCTCGTCGAAAAGATCGCCTCCAGGCTCTTGCTGCATCAACATCTGGAGTAGAAACCTTTCCAGCAGATTTAACCGTTGCCGCAGAGGTTGCAGCACTTGCTACTTACTGCGCTGATCGTGGAGTAGAAGTGCTTGTTAATTGTGCGGGCGGTGCTTTCGACGCAGCAACAGTCGCTGATGGCAATCCTGATATTTGGCGCAAGAGCTATGAAGTAAACGTCATTGCAACGCTACAGATCACCCAGGCGCTTATTCCGCAGATGGTGAAAGCGGGTAACGGGCACATTGTGATTGTGACCTCTACTGCTGGACATCGTGCATATGAAAATGGCGGCAGTTATGTAGCAGCAAAGTTTGCCGAGAGATCCTTGGCACATACTTTGCGCCTTGAGCTCAATGGGCAGCCAATTCGTATTACCGAGATTGCACCCGGCATGGTGAAGACAGATGAGTTTGCGGTCAATCGCTTCGATGGTGATGCGGCGAAAGCAGCAAAGGTTTATGAAGGTGTAGATGCTCCACTGACTGCAGAAGATGTCGCTGAATCTATCCGCTGGTCGCTCTCACTACCTGAACATTTCAATGTGGACAGCATGGTGATTCGCCCGGTCGCGCAAGCAGCCAACCACAAAGTTCACCGCAAGTAATGTCACTGACGCGTTGATTATCGGCGGGAAGTTCTCTTTGCCACAAAGTATGAAGCTGAAACCGCGCTCGATGGACTGTAAGACAAATCTGATGGCCTAAAGATGACGGTGATAGTCGTATTCCCATGAGTTTTAGGTTTATATGCACATGTTCCTGTGTAAGAGTTAGCAGAGTTCGCAATGATGTTTCGGCAGCCAGCGATGAATATACCATTCGCCATAAATGTGATTAACCCACTGGTATTTGTTACCGCTGAAATATTCTTCACGGTGTTATAAACAAAACCACCATTCGGAATTGTGATTGAGGTTGTTGAGGCAAGATTAAGTGAGTACCGAATGATTACGATACCTGAACCACCACTACCCGCCGGGGATGAGTTGGTTGCATTGCCACTTCCACCGCCACCTCCACCGGTGTTTGCCTCACCAGAGTTTCCGGTACGAGCTAATGCATCTGTTGAGCAATTTGTTCGACAAGTAAACCTATCCATGCTTCCGCCAGCACCGCCACCGCCGATTCCACCTGGACCACCTGCATAACTCCATGAACCAGCACCACCGCCGCCACCATAAAATGTGGCACTTCCACTAATTGAATACTGAAGCCCAGGACCTCCGGCGCCGTTGAGGCTTACATTTCCATCGCTCCAGTTAACTCCGAGACCGCCGGCGCCACCTCCACCGCCGCCAGCACCTGATCCACTAGATAACCGGCCACCGGCATAACCTTGAAGTGTCACGCCACTTCCAGTTCCATTTCCACCGACTGTTCCACCATTTCCATTTCCATACCCACCACCACCACCCGATCCACCATTCTGTGCAATGTTGGGGTTGTTGCGACTATTTCCACCACCACCACCGATTGCAGTGAGGACTGTTGAAGATGGCAATGTAATCGATGAGTTTGATCCATTCGCACCACGGCCAGTCGCATCGGCTCCGAACGGCGTTGTTGTACTTGTTGCACCGGCGCCACCGCCACCAACAGTGATCGAAATTGTTCCAGCAGTAATTGTTAACGTCTCACCATTCGGCGTTTTTGGAGTTTCGCCACCATAGTAGAGAAGTCCGCCAGCACCACCGCCTCCAGCAACGTCATAGCCACCACCGCCACCACCGGCGATGATGAGCGTTTGAATTTTTGTCACACCAGCAGGAATCGTCCATGCTGTAGTTCCGACCCGCTTAAAAGAAACGACGCAATCTGCGCCGTAGCGATTTACGACGACATTGGTTGCATTGTCAACTGTTTGAGTGCATGTTCCACTCACATCTGAATTAGATGATGCAACTGTTGCTGCGCCTGCCACTGGAATGACAGTAAATGATGCGATGAGGACATAGAAGCTCAACGCGGCAAGTCGTCTACGTCGGAGCACCATTTACTTCAGACTCTAAATTACAACTCTGTATGTGGCGAGAGTTGGATCTGTTGCATAAGCGATACGAACACCAGCTTCTTTTGATGTCTTTAATCCCTGAAGGATTTGAGTAGTTAATATCTCGCCAGGAGCGACAACAGCAACGCCAGGTGGGTATGGAGCAATTAGATCAGCTGATATGCGACCTTCTGCCTTGGTTGCATCAATCATTTCAGTCTTCGCAAAATAGGCATCGCGCATTGATATACCGCGCTTCGGTACCACTGACCAGCTCAGTGCTGTCGCACTTTCGCGACGCTGCTCTTGTCGGCGCTTAAGAATAGGAATAAGTGCATCAGCTAGTGCGTCGAATTCAGCTTCGGTATCAGCAAGGGTTGCCAAGAAAACAATGGTGTCGCGATCTGCCATCTCCACCCGAATACCTGCTGACTGCAGATCCTTCTCAATCTCAACACCCGAGGTACCTAATTGCTGAACGCGAAGGACAATCTTGGTGGGATCAAAGCGTCCTGCTGGGAAATCACTGGGATACAAGAAGATTGGCAGAGCGAACTCTGCTTGTACTAGCTCCTTAAATCTAGCTACATTTTTGAGGAGCTCTGAGATGAGTTCAGTACCTCGAGTTTGCAGTAACGCACGAACTCCATCGATAGATGCGAGAGGTGCGCCGGCAGGAGAAGTTGTATGTGTTGTCTCAAAGCTCTGTTCAATACGATCCAAGTTGAGGTATTTGCCTTGCGCCAGAAGTAGCGCAGAGGCGCTATATCCAGGCAGGGCTTTATGAACACTTGTAATCAAGGCATCGGCACCGAGTTGTAGTGCGTGCTGGGGGAGTTCAGGGTGGAATCCAAAGTGCCCACCCCACGCAGCATCAAGAATCACTGGAACTGATTGTGCATGTGCAGCCTTGATCAGCGTTGGTAAATCAGAAAGGGTGCCGAGATAACCCGGTTCTGTCAGTAGAACCGCAATAGGCTTTTCAGTTAGTGCCCGTTCTAATTCAGCAATACCAATTCCGATGGGAACGCCAGTCGCTTCATCGATTTCCGGTGACATCCATACTGGCTCGAGCCCAGCCAGAACGAGAGCTGACAGAATTGAACGATGTGCAGTACGCGAAACTGCAACGCGATCGCCAGGTGCACCGAGGGCTAAAACTATTGCTTGGTTGGCATGGGTAGATCCACCGGTTGAAAAACGCGCATAACCTGCGCCCCAGAAGTCGGCCGCTAATTTCTCAGCCTTGATTAATGTCTTATTGGTTAACTTAATTTCATCAAGACCACCATATAAAGGTGTATCGCTATCAACGACCGCTCCGAGTCCGAGATCAAGACGCGATGTTCTCTGCTTATGACCTGGAATCGTGAAAGGTGTACGAGCGCTCTCAAAGTAAGAGAGATAGGCATCGAGAAGAGGCGCGCTGTTGCGGAGGTCACTCATAGCGCGAGTCTAACGGCTCTTTTTCGAGATGGACTGGCGCAGTATTTATAAGGGTTTAGACTTAGGCCATGACTGAAAAACTCCCACAATCACGCCATTTGGTCACTGAGATTCCAGGGCCACTTTCAACAGCTGCTATGCAGCGTCGTAAAGAGGCGGTTTCAGGTGGGCTAGGAACAGCAATCCCCGTCATTATTGAGCGCGCATCGGATGCAATCTTGCAGGATATCGATGGCAACCGCATCATCGATCTTGGTGCTGGCATTGGTGTAGTCAACGTTGGAAATGCGGCGCCACTTGTGGTGCAGCGCGTTCAGGAAGCAGTAGCTGCCTTTACCCATACCAACTTCACCACAGCTCCTTACATGGGATACATCGAAGTCTGCGAAGCGCTCAACCGACTCACCCCAGGAAATTTTAAGAAGAAGTCAATCTTGCAGAACTCAGGTGCTGAGGCAGTGGAAAATGCAATCAAGATTGCACGTCACTACACAAAGCGCCCTGCGATTGTTGTCTTCGAGCATGCTTACCACGGTCGCACCAACCTCACCATGGCTCTGACTGCAAAGAACGTTCCATACAAGGAGGGCTTCGGTCCATTTGCAAATGAGATTTACCGCATGCCGATGCCTTACCCATATCGTTGGATTGGCGACCAAGCGACAATCACAGAAGATGCACTGAAGATGGTGACATCCAAGATTGAGAAGGAGATCGGCGCACACAACGTTGCCGCAATCATCATCGAGCCAATTCAAGGCGAAGGCGGATTTATCGTTCCGCCAAAGGGTTTCCTTCCTGGCCTCTCACAGTACGCAACAGAGAACAAGATTGTCTTTATTGCTGATGAAGTTCAATCAGGCTTTGCTCGTACCGGCGATTGGTTTGCTGTCAATAATGAGAACGTCGAACCCGACATGATTGTTACCGCTAAGGGAATCGCAGGTGGACTTCCACTTGCTGCTGTTACGGCACGCGCAGAAATCATGGATTCATCCCACATTGGTGGCCTCGGTGGCACATATGGCGGAAATCCAATCGCTTGCGCAGCATCTCTTGCGGCAATCGAAATTATTGAGAGCGAAAAGTTGGTCGAGCGCGCTCGCCATCTCGAAGGAATTTTGGTTTCAGCGCTGAAGGAGATTCAAGCAAAGCACCCAGAAATCGGTGAAATCCGTGGACGTGGGGCGATGATTGCAATTGAACTCGTGAAGGCAGGAACAAAGGATCCAAATACGGATTTAATGGCTAAGGTGATTAAGTACTGCCAGAGCAAGGGTGTACTTATCTTGACTGCTGGCTCTTATGGAAACGTCATTCGTTTCTTGCCACCACTGGTCATCACCGATGAACTTCTCAAGGATGCGCTTGGCGTTCTTGCAGAAGCTTTCGATTCAGCTGCATAGTTAATGAGCGAGGCTATCCAGTCAACTCCGATCGAGATTGATATCTGGTCAGATGTTGTCTGTCCGTGGTGCTTCATTGGCCGCAGACGCTTACAGAAGGCAATCGCCAATCATGCAGGCAGCCGAGAAGTAATAGTTCGTCATCGCGCATTTCAATTGCAGCCCGATGCACGTGATGTTGTGCGCACCGATGAAATGTTGGCAACTAAGTACAAAATCGATAAAGAACAAGTTGCCGCAATGCAAGCTAACGTCTGTTCTATCGCCGATGGCGAGGGGCTCTGCTATGACCTTACTGAAACTCTCTCTGGAAATACCGTTGATGCCCATCGCCTCATTCTTTGGGCCGAGAAAATCGGTAAAGGCGATGAACTTTTAGAAGCTATCTACTCTGCATATTTTGAGAAGAAGCTTCCAATTTTTTCTCACGAAGATCTGATAGCAGTCGCAACTTCCGTTGGTATTGATTCAATAGCCACTCAAGGATTGTTGGATTCCAGCGAATATGCGGATCAAGTTAGCGAGGATCAGAACTTGGCTCACCAACTCGGCGCCAACGGAGTTCCCTTCTATGCCATCGATATGAAATTTGCGATCTCCGGCGCGCAGCCGCAGGAAGTCTTCGACCAGATTTTTACCCGCAGCGTGTAATGCGAAATGGGGTGAGATTCACCCTCACATCTCACCCTTTGAGGGGTGATTTACTCTCCACTTTCACCGAAAAGTAAGAGATTCTTCACCTATGGCGGGTGAGAAGAGCGTAGATGTCACGCTTTCGCGCACCCTGATCCCAACCCTTCCTCCCGGAAACCTTTCTCGCAAACACCTCTTCCCGCTCCTCGATAACGAACCCTCTGGTACGACTTTTGTGATCGCACCGGGTGGATATGGCAAATCATCACTCGTTGCCGAATGGGCGCAGAATCAGAGCAAAGGCGTTATCTGGATGACCGTTGCCAACGCGGACACAATCAACGAGATGTCGGCGATGTTAATCATGGCGACCAGAAGAGCTCTTCCTGATTTTGCTCCATGGTTTGAAAAAGAACAGCCACTTCGTCCGACCGAAGTTGTCAGACGGTGGGGAAATGAACTTCTTCTAACGGGGCGCGAATACATCTTTGTACTCGATAACTTGCGGAGTGAGAGCGCCACAGATGTTGAAATCGCTAACCAACTAGTCGAGCAATTTCCATCGAACATTCACTTTGTAGCAATTCGAAGAGAAGCGATTGAGGAAATCTACGCCACCTGCGCATCGCGAGGGCCAATCAAAGTTGTTACCGTGAATGACTTGCGATTCTCGGATGAAGAAATTGAACGGTATGCCCACAACGCTGGATTAGAACTCAATGAAGTGAGCCGAAAAATCTTGCACGGTGCTGCAGGATGGCCATCGGCGACTTCGTTACTTCGGGCGCATATCCAAAACCGAGGAGTTGATGTTGATTTTGGAGACATCATCTCATCAACCGTAGAGCCGCTACGCGCGCTCGCTCTCTTGGTGATCAAGAACCTAGACCCAGAAATCATTGATGCGTGTAAACGTCTCTCGGTTTTAGAAGTGTTCTCATTAGATGAAGCTCGGTTCATTCTGGGGGAGAACTACTCATTTGATCTCATTAATTCAATCGCCCATAAAGGAGAAATATTTACACTTTCTCGCGATCCGCGCAGCGGCTACGTTTTTTCGCCAATGGTGCGCCAGATATTCTTAGAGAAATTACGCCGAGAGCCAGAGCTCAAGATTGAAATCCACAAGAGACTTATTTCATACTTTGAAAAGTTAGGGCTTCCTAGCGCTGCTATTGACCATGCTTTCCAGGCTGGCGATGAAGGAAAGATCACAGAACTCTTTCCAAATGCGGCGCGAGCAAAGCAGGCAACTGGCCATGGAGGAGATCTCATTCGCTGGGCTGCATTTGCCGGCGATGAAAGCGTTGATGGAGAGTTAAAGAAAGCCACTGTATTGACTGCCGGCCACCTTGCAGATCTTGATTTTGGTCGCGCTCAAGTAGAGATTAACAAACTTGATCTTCTTGCTGAAAAATCTCCCAGTGGGGCATTCTTCAAACAATTCGCGACCGCAGCCTCATGTTATTCGCTCCTTACCTTAGGAAGGTTTGACGAGTTAGAGGCGAACATCGCAGCATTGAGAATTGGCGCGCCGGAGAATTACCTTGGCGTCGATGACCAAATCAATCTCCTTCGCTTGCTCGCTACCAAGAGATATATCTACAACGATGTCGATGGAGTTGAGGAGATTTACAAGCTTTCTCAGCGTCTAGGGAGAGAAACCTCTCTCTACACCTCACATACATTTCTCCTGGCAATTCACGCGATGTACTTACATCAATGTGGCGAATACAGGCGCACTTACGAAGTCGCGACAATTGCACTCAATCAATGCATGGAAAATGGTTTCGTTGGAAACCATGGGCCGTTAGATGTCATGTACATCTCTGCCCGTTGCTTGCTTGAATTTAGTCGCCATCAAGAAGCGCTGGCAATCTTTGAACAGATACGGGCAAATGCTTATCAATGGAAGCAATGGCATTGGTACTTCACTGCAGATAAGAACATCATTGAGCACCTCTCATTTAGCGGTAATAATTCCCTCGCTTTGGAGCGTGTTAAACAGTCTAGAAATTTCGTTGATTCATTTGATTCAAACCATAACTTCAATCCCATGATCGACGTAAATGAAATGTGTGTGCGTCGACGGTTAGGTGATTTCGACCGTTTGGAAAAGTTGGTCAACCGAGCGCCGAAAATTCGAGATACCCAGCAATATCGAATGGCTGTCGATGAGTATCGAGGGCGTAAAAGCCTCAATGAAGATGCCAAGAAACTCCCTGAGAAAACTCCCCGCGAAATTATTTGGAAGCATCTGATGGAAGCTTCAATCCACCTCGATGCTGAAAAGATCGCGCTCCCTGCGATGCAACGAGCGATGAAGGTTGGATCTGAGGTGGGGGCAAGAGAGACGTTCTTGCGCCAGCGTGATGAAATGGGAAATTTGATCATCAGAATCGCAAATGATTACCCGACGGTTTACAACGAAGAACTAGCAACGGCAATGGCAGAGAGAATGAATGAGCGAGGAAACATTATGACCGTAGGACATCAAGCCCTCACGAAGCGCGAATTAGAGATTTTGCGCCAACTCTCTACTGGGCGCACATTAACCGTCATCGCGGGCGAACTTCATATTTCGCAGAACACGATGAAGACACACCTCAAGAATTTATATAAAAAGCTCGAGGCTGATGGTCGCAATGATGCGGTTGAGAAGGCGAAGGCACTCTTCCTCCTATAGGACTTCGGACATGTAATACTTCGCAGTGTGCATGAACCTCTCATCGAAACTACACGTCTAGAACTTCACCATATTCCGGTACCTGGACTCATCTCACTACTTGAAGAGAAGAGCGATCAGCTCGCAATTGCCGGTCGCAATTTCACCAATCCGCATCAGAATTTGATTCACCAATCCGGCCCTCTTGGTTGGCGAGTGCCACAGGTAAAGGCGGATCCTTCTACCAATAAGTGGTTTGTGCGATTCATTGTGTTGCGCGATAGCCGAGAGATTATTGGTAGTACTAGTTTTCACGGAATTCCTGATGAAGTTGGAATGATGGAAATCGGAATCGGCATCGAAGAAAAGTTCTGGGGAAATGGTTATGCGACGGAGGCACTTCTTGGAATGTGGCGCTGGGTTATTAAGCAGCCAGGAGTCAAGACTCTGCGTTACACAGTAAGTCCTAGCAATACTCCTTCAGTTAGGATTATCGAAAAGTTCGGCTTTCATCATCTCGGTCAACAAATGGATGAGATTGATGGTCCGGAAGATATTTATGAGATGTCAGTTTCAGAGTTCCAAGAGAAGTGGGGAAAAGATCATGAGCGATGAATTCGATGAGATTGTTGCCGATATCGAAGATGAACTCGACCTAACTCTCTATGCAGATGGCGATGAATTAGCCGATGAAGTAACGGCCCAGATTCTGCTCGCAATCGAATCTGGATTGCTCGCAAATGGCGTCTTTCATCTTGTGCTCACTGGTGGAACTCTCGGAGTTCAAATTTCAGAATCTCTCCGCGCTGCGTGGAATGCCGCTCCGGAGTTGTATCTAGGGCTTCATATTTGGTGGAGCGATGAGCGCTTTGTTGGCCTAGAAAGCAATGAGCGAAATGCAGCACCGCTTCATGGCAAGCTCACCAACAAGAATATTTCACTCCACGAATCACTTGCTCCCGATACTCCTGCGACAGTTCAAGAAGCCGTTGCGCATTATGAAAGCGCGCTTGAGGGCGTCTCTATCGATTTGAACATTCTTGGAGTTGGCCCCGATGGCCATGTGGCATCACTCTTTCCGGGAATCGCCGACCTTGATGATCAGCGAAATATCTTTGCAATTACTGATTCACCAAAACCACCTGCAGCGCGAATTTCATTCACAATGAAGTTCATCAATCAAGCCAAAGAGGTGTGGATTGTGGCGGCCGGCGAGAGCAAAGCCGACGCAGTGGCGAAAATCATTGATGGAGATTTATCAATACCAGCCAGTTATGTCAGCGCTCAGGTGCGCACACGCCTCATCGTTGACCAGGCCGCATTCTTTACTGAGTAAATTCATCCACTAGACTTATCCCCATATTCGCACGGGTGCCTCAACGAAGAGGTCCTTGTTTAACGAAAAAGGCAATCACTGATGAGCACAACTACATTTGGCATGGTCGGACTTGGCCGTATGGGCGCAAATATCGTTCGCCGCCTCCATCGTCACGACATCACTTCAGTTGTGTATGACGTATCCCCAGAGTCAGTGAAGGCACTCGCCGCTGAAGGCTCAATCGGTGCTAACGACCTCGCTGATATGGCGGCAAAGCTTGCCGCGCCACGCACCGTCTGGGTGATGGTTCCTGCCAGCGTTACCGATTCAACAATTGCAGCTGTGGCAGAAGTCCTCTCTCCAGGTGACACCATCATCGATGGCGGAAATAGTTATTACAAGAATGATTTGAAGAATGCAGAACTACTAAAGGCAAAGGGAATCAACTTTGTCGATGTCGGAACATCCGGTGGTGTTTACGGACTCGAGCGCGGTTACTCCTTGATGATTGGTGGCGATACCACTGTCGTTGCATCCCTTGATCCAATTTTCAAGGCGCTCTGCCCAGGCGTTGAAGCTGCTGAGCGCACACATGGTCGCGATGGCGAACCTTCACAGGCAGAATATGGATACCTCCACTGCGGTCCAACTGGCGCCGGTCACTTTGTAAAGATGATTCACAACGGAATCGAGTACGGCATGATGGCTGCATTCGCAGAAGGCCTTGCCATCTTTGAAGCGGCGGATGAGATGACACCTGCTTACAACCTCGATATTCCTGAAATTACAGAGGTCTGGCGCCGCGGCTCTGTCGTTGCATCATGGCTGCTCGATCTCACAGCGCAAGCGCTCAATGAATCAAATGATTTGAATGAATATTCAACTCAGGTCAGCGATAGCGGTGAAGGTCGTTGGACAGTCCAGGCTGCAATCGAGGCAGGCATTCCAGCTCACGTCCTCTCTGCTTCTCTCTATTCACGTTTTGCATCACGCAATAACGATGAGTTTGGTAACCGAGTCCTCAGCGCGATGCGCTACAAGTTCGGCGGCCATAACGAGAAGCCATCGTCAGATAAGGCGAAGTAATGAAGGCTGATGTACTTGTTCTCTTCGGTGCCACTGGAGATTTAGCAAAGAAAAAGTTATTCCCAGCGCTCTACGACTTAGAAGAGCTCGGCCAATTAGATATGCCAGTAATCGGTGTGGCATCTTCTAAATGGACACAAGAGGTTTTTCGTAACAATGTCGAAAGCGCTATTCGTGCCCGTAAGTCTGATGCTGATGAAGAGGTATTAGCCAAGGTACGCGATGAGGTACAACTCATTGTTGGCGATTACAACGATCCGAATACCTTTAAAGAGCTCGCGGAGACCATCAAGGATTACAAACTTCCGGTTATCTACCTTGCGATTGCACCAGAGTTTTTTGCCACTATTACCGCATCTCTCGCAGAGGTCGGCATTACAAAGCGTGCTCGCGTAGTTGTAGAGAAGCCATTTGGCCGCGATCTTGAATCAGCTAAGGCGCTCGATTCTGAATTGAAGAAGTTGCTGCCAGAAGAGCAGATTTATCGTATTGATCATTACCTAGGTAAAGAGGCGGTAGAAGACCTACTTGTCTTCCGCTTTGCCAATACGCTTTTTGAGCCAGTTTGGAACCGCAACTATGTCTGCAATATTCAGATCACCATGGCAGAAGATTTTGGTATCGATGGCCGCGGAAAGTTCTATGACGGAGTTGGTGCAACTCGAGATGTATTGCAGAACCATATTTTGCAGGTGCTCACAATGCTCACAATGGAGCCACCAACAAGTATGAACTCTGAGGATATGCAGAATGAGAAGATCAAGGTTCTCTCTGCAATCCGCGAGATCAAGGCCGATGATGTGGTCCGTGGCCAATTTGTGGGTTATCTCGATGAAGAAGGGGTTGCACCTCAATCAGATACCGAGACTTTTGTGGCCATGAAACTCTTTATTGATAACTGGCGCTGGGCGGGAGTTCCAATCTATCTTCGCACCGGAAAGAAAATGCCTGAGACGGTACTTGAGGTCATTGTTGAGTTTAAGCAACCTCCGCGTGCGCTCTTCGGAAAAGCAGAGTCCAACCAAGTGCGCTTCCGTCTAGGTAAGAACGACGGCGTTGATATCTCACTTCAGGCGAAGAAGCCGGGAACAAAGCTAGTTTCAGAGACTGTCGATCTCTCAGTCGAATTCTTTACTGAGTTTGGTGATCGCCAAGGTCCTTACGAGCGCCTATTGCGCGCTGCGATGCTGGGCGATCACTTCCGCTTCACTCGTATCGATGCTGTTTTGCACTCATGGGCAATCCTTGATGAGATCTTGCAGAAGCCTCATCGTTGCCACCCTTATTTTGAAGGAACATGGGGACCAGAAGAAGCAGATGAATTAATTCCTGGCGGATGGAACCCAGTTGGTTCTGAAGCTGAAGAGTTAAAGCTCTCGCACTAAACCTGATTTATTATTGAAAATTAATTAGATGCTTGGCCGCTGCGGTGGAGATAGCGGCCAAGGAAATCGGCCTTAAAGTCGTAGAAAGTGCCATCCAATAAATGTTGGCGCATCTGATCGACAAGACGGACAATAAATCGTTCGTTATGAATCGTTGCTAGCGTTGCCGCCACCATCTCTTTTCCGCGGAATAAGTGGCAGAGATATGCGCGGGTGTAGTTCTTGCATGTATAGCAATCACATTCTTCATCAATCGGATTGAAGTCGCGCACATATCCAGCGTTTGAAACATTGAAACGTCCAGTCATTGTGTAGACCGCACTCGTGCGCGCAATTCGTGATGCAAGAACGCAATCAAATGTATCGACTCCGTTTTCAACCCCGACAAAGAGATCTTCTGGTGCCCCAATTCCGAGTAAGTGACGGGGTTTATCTTGTGGCAAGGTCGAGTTAACCCAACCGACAATCGTGCCCAAACTTGCCTTATCGAGCGCCCCACCGATTCCGAAACCATCGAAAGAAATTCCTGAAGAACTCATTGTTCCGAGATCAGCTGCTGCTTCTTTACGTAGGTCTTCGTACTGCGCGCCCTGGATCACGCCGAAAAGTGCCTGATAAGGCTTATTGCTGCGCTCATCCGTCAGCCGCTTATGTTCGTCAAGGCAACGAATTGCCCAATTGTGGGTGCGCTCCATTGCTAGCTCTTGATAAGGACGCGTGTTGTGCAAAGTTGTGCATTCATCAAATGCAAACATCACATCGGCGCCGATTTTATGTTGAATCTGCATCGAAATCTCTGCGCTAAATCTATGCATGGATCCATCGAGGTGCGATTTGAAGGTCACGCCTTCATCATCTACATGTGCCAAACGTTCTTTATTTCCGGCAATCACCTGGTCGGAACGGAATGTCTGCGCATCCATCGCGAGAACTTTCTTAAATCCAACTCCCAGTGAAAGAACTTGAAACCCACCGCTATCGGTAAAGGTTGGTTTATCCCAATTCATAAATGAACCAAGTCCACCGGCTTCATCTAAGACATCTGGGCCAGGCTGTAGATACAAGTGATAGGCGTTGGCAAGTAGCGCTTGTGCGCCGAGATCTTCCATTGCACCCGGTAAAACCGATTTCACTGTTGCTTTAGTGCCCACCGGAATAAATGCCGGGGTTTGAATTTCACCATGGGGAGTTGTAATGGTTCCAACACGAGCCAACCCTTTTTCCGGGGCGTGCTGTATCTCGTATCGAAAGCCAGAAGTCATGGCGCATATTCTGGCAGAGTTATCTAATCAGGTTTACACTTCCAGAATGCCTACACTTAAGCTGACCGATGGACGATTCCTCGAGTACTTCGACAATGCAATCTCTTCAACGAGCGCGATTGTCTTTCATCATGGAACCCCTGGCCATGCTCACGCATGGGCGCAATGGCTAGATCTACTGGCAGCGCGCGGTATTCGTGCGCTTTCCTATAGCCGCGCAGGTTATGGAATCAGCGATCGCCACGAAGGACGCACGGTCGTCGCCAACAATGGTGATATCCGCGAACTTCTCGACAGTTTAGGAATTCAAAACTTCATCTCTATCGGTTGGTCCGGAGGTGGACCACACGCACTTGCCACTACTCAATTAGCTGGAAATAAAGGCGCAATTACCCTTGCTGGCGTGGGCGCATATGGCGTAGATGATTTGGATTTCTTGGCCGGAATGGGACCTGAGAATGAAGATGAGTTTGGCGAGGCTCTCAAAGGTGAAGCTGAGATTTCTGCCTGGATGGATAAGAATGCTGGCGCATTTAAAAACGTCACTGGCGATCAGGTTCGCGAATCATTTGGTGGCCTCATCAGTGATTCTGATAAGGAGGTCATCAACGGAAGCTTTGCCGATGAGATGGCAACAACTATGCGCAAGGGGCTGGCAGTTAGTTTCGACGGTTGGATTGATGATGACATCGGCTTCATTCAACCGTGGGGATTTAATCTCAGCGAAATTTCAGTTCCAGTTCTGATCTGGCAAGGTGATCAAGATTTGATGGTCCCTCATGCACATTCTTACTGGTTAGAAAAACATATCCCAACCGGCAAGCTCAACTTTGTTCCGGGCCATGGCCACGTCTCACTCATCGTGAAGTACGCCGATCAAATTCTTGATCAAGCTCAGGAGCTTCTCAAGTAAATGCTCTATAAGGATTTCACCGCGATTCTTAATCCTAAATCGCGGAAGATGGTGCTGGGCATTGGTCTGAATGCAATTGGTGGGGGAATGACCCTCTCGTTGCTATTGGTCTACCTCCACGATATGCGCGGCTTCACTAATACTTTCGGCGGTCTCTTGCTTTCCTGGGGTGCGCTCGTCTCTTTAGCAGCAAGTACGCCAATGGGTGCACTCGTGGACAAGGTCGGACCGAAGAAAGTGATGATTGTCGGGCTTCTGCTTAACTCTGCAGCAGCGACTTCACTTGCTTTTGCATCTACCCATCTCCATGTGATTCTCGCATTGACAGCAATCAATATTGCTGGACAGGCAATCTGGCCAAGTCAGAGTGTGGTTCTCACTCGCGTTACTCCTGAGGAGCATCGAGCAAAAATATTTGGCCTAAATTTTATGTTGTTGAATCTTGGTTTAGGACTTGGAGGTTTGATCTCATCTCTGATCATCCAAGAGGGCTCACTTCGCTCATTCCAAATTATGTATTGGGTCGATGGCGCAACATTCTTGATATATCTCGGAATCATTCTGACCTTGCATGGAGAAGGCCTTGATAAGTATGTGCCGCAGGCGCATGAACCAGCACAAGGCTCGTATCGAGATCTCTTTAAAATCAAACCGCTTATGCTCCTTGGTAGCGGCGGCATCATCCTCTTTACCTTTGGTTACGGCGTAATCCAAGCTGGCGTACCCATTTTCGCAACGCAGTATTTGGGACTATCTCCAAAGTGGCTGGGGCTCATCTTCGGCGTCAACACTTTGGCAATCTTTACCTTGCAGCCATTTGTGATGCGCGTTCTTGAACGTTACTCCAAACATAACGCCTTGATTGCGATTGGAATCATCTGGTCGAGTTCATGGATCTTTGTTGGAATCTCTCCGATGCTTCCATTGATTGCATCGGGCCTGGCACTCTGTATGAGCCAATTGATCTTTGCAGTGGGAGAGATGGTGCAAGCGCCAGTCATCCCAACGCTTGCAAATGAATTAGCGCCAGAGAACATCCGTGGTCGCGTCAACGCATTTATGTCTTTGCAATGGAGCATCTCTGGAGTCGCAGGTCCCGCCATCACTGGTCTGATGCTCGGCGCGGATCAGCCAGTTCTCTGGGTGGTCACGATGTTCCTCGGATCTTTCTTAGCTATTCCATTCTTTGTAGCAATGAAGCGAGCATAAAAAATCCCCCCAACCACTATGGATGGCTGAAGGGATTTCTTTTAATACTTAAGCGAGCTTACCGACGACCTCAATCAAAGTGGTTGTGCCATCTGAAAGGCGCACGGTGATGTCTTCACCAGCAGCACCTGCACATGAGAGACCCCATGAGAAATTCGCAGTACCACCATTAGCGAGTGGTGTTGTTGGAGCACCTTCCATAGCGTTATCGCCATCAAAGATATCTACGCAGGCACCGGTTGTTGTTGTTCCGGTGACAATCAGCGTTGCAAGGTCAAGATCCTTACCTGAATTGTTGACGACGGTAAGGTCAAAGCGCTCATTGCGGTTATCAGGAAGCATTCCTGATGCGAACTTGCCTGGTGTGAAGCTAGATGGAGCAGAGAGTGTGTAGCTGACCTTATCTGGAGTCACAACTGGAGCTCCGAAGCCGCCGGTAGCCTGTGGTGCTTCTTCTTCTACCGCGACGAGTGATTGATCATCTGCTGATGATGATTCACTTGAGCCTCCGCATGCAGTCAAGCCTGCAAGGAGTAGAAGTGCAACGGGTGAGAGCAGTGCTGCTTTCTTGATCTTCATGTAAACCTCCATTAGCCATTCACGGTCTGCCACGTACGGCTCAATATTTCTCGAAAGAGAACTATGGCCGTGACTTTATGTAGAGTCAAAGTATATAGTGGGCGCCATGTCTGCAACTTCAACAGTCGAAACCAGCGAAAAAACCCCAGAGATTAAGGGCCGCAGCCCACGCGAAATCGCATGGCGCCGCTTCAAGCGCAACAAAGTCGGCGTTGGAGCTTCCATCTTAAGTATCCTCATTTTGCTGATGTCGCTCTTCGCTCCACTTGTCTGCAAAGTTCTTGGCATTGATCCCAATACCCTTAACCTTGAAGTTCTTAACGCCAGCGGAATTCCTACCGGTGAGGCTGCTGGCTTCTCTCGTGAACATCCGCTGGGATTAGTTCCCGGTACAGGCCGCGACTTATTGGCGCAGCTGCTCTACGGATCCCGTATCTCATTTATGGTCGCAATCCTGACCACATTCACTGCACTCACCATTGGTTTCTTCGTTGGAATCGCGGGTGGTTATTTCCGTGGTCGCGTTGATGGCGCGCTCGGCCGATTTACCGACTTCCTACTCGCATTCCCTGCATTCTTTATGATCGTGGCTCTCAGCCAGCCAATGGTTGATCGCATTGAAGGACTTGGAATCGTTGAAGATAACGGTGCGAGAATTCTCTTCCTGATCATCTTCCTCTCCTTCTTCGGATGGCCAGGATTCTCTCGTTTGATTCGTTCTCAGGTGATGAGTATTCGCGAACGCGAATTCGTAACTGCCGCACAGGCGATGGGTGCAGGCCGTTGGCGCATCATCTCGAAAGAGCTCATCCCTAACCTTTGGGCTCCAGTAATTGTGGTTGTCTCGCTCTCATTGCCGGGATATCTCGCCACTGAGGCGGTCTACTCATTCCTCGGCCTTGGCGTCCAGCCACCAGCCTCAACCTGGGGACTATTGCTCTCCAACGCAACCCGCTTTGTGACAGTGATGCCTAGCTTCTTCCTCATTACTGCGGGGTCTCTTGTGATTGTGGTCTTGGCCTTCAACCTCGTGGGTGATGCCTTGCGAGATGCCCTCGACCCACGCTCTGATCGCTAATTTACCGAAAAGTTACCTAGCAGTATCCACAATTCGGACATTTTCTGCTTCAATCTACCCACTGACGCCTTCTGGCGTCCCCATGGAAAGGAACACTTAATGAGAGCTCTCTCTCTTCAGCGCCGTGTCATTGCAGTTGCATCAGCATCTGCATTGGTTCTCGGAACTGTTCTCGTATCTGGCGTTTCTGCAGCTAACGCTGCAACGACTCCAAAGACAGGTGGAATTCTTACTCTGCTTGAGCACGCACCACGCCTTGATCACATCGATCCAAGCCGTATCTACACAGGTCGTGACCTTGCGTTTATGAACTCATTCCACACACGTACATTGGTTGGTTACAACCCAGTACCAGGTGCAGCAGGCGCAAACCTTGTTCCTGACCTTGCAACAAACACAGGTATTCCAAGCAACGAGGCGAAGACATGGAAGTTCACACTTCGTCCAGGTACAAAGTTTGAAGATGGCGTAGCAATTACATGTGAGCACGTTCAGTACGGTGTATCACGCGTATTCGCAACTGATGTCATCACAGACGGCCCTGGTTACCTCCAGGCTTGGTTGGATATTCCAAAAGATAAAGATGGAAATTCAATCTACGTAGGTCCTTACAAGAAGAACACAGCAGCTGCTACAGCAGCATTCAAGAAGGCTGTTAACTGCTCTAAGGACAACCGTACAATCACATTCCAGCTCAACAAGTCTGTAGCTGACTTCAACTACTTGGCAACATACGGTGTTATCTCACCTATCCAGGCTAAGAAGGACACAGGCGACAAGTACGACCTATTGCCACAGGCAACAGGTCCATACAAGATCGTAGAAAACAGCAAGACACAGCTTCGTATGGTTCGTAACGCACAGTGGTCAAAGGCAACAGACCCAATTCGTACACCATATCCAGATGAGGTCATCATCCAGTTCGGTCTTGATGAAGAAGTTATCGATCAGATCATGCTCGAGGACACAATCCCAACAGCGATCAACTTCGGTGGACCACTTCCATCAAACAAGTCAAAGTTCTTTGATGATCCAAAGTTGAAGAACCGTCGCATGAACAACTCAGATCCATATGCTCTTTACTTTGCATTCAACGTAAAGGCGATGCCATGTCTTGAAGTACGTGCAGCTATGTACCACGCACGTAACGCTAAGGCGCTTCTTGACTATGCAGGCGGCCCACAGTTCGGTGGATCATATGCAACTGGTGTTATCTCACCACTTCTAGCAGTTGACTACGCACCAACTAAGGTTGTTGGTCCAGGTAGCCCAGACTTCAAGCCAGAAGGAAACATTGAGAAGGCAAAGCAGCTCCTTGAAATCGCAAAGACCAAGTGTCCTGCTGATTACAAGAAGGCAACTGAAGATGGAATCAAGATTGACGTTCGTCAATCTGCAACATTGACCGACACAATTCCAATCAACGAGGCTGCATATGCTCGCGTTGGAATCAAGGTCAAGTTCAACCCAATTTCAGCTGGCTACTACCCAACAGTCATGAACCCTGCAAAGCAGAGCGACATGTCTAACTCAGGTTGGGGAGCTGACTGGGCTAACGCATCAACAGTTATCCCTGAGCTCTTCGCTTCATTCGGTGGATTCAACATCTCACAGAACACAGGCGATCCTGCTTACAAGGCTTTCGAAGCGAAGGTAAACCTCGCAATGAAGACCACAGATCGCAAGAAGCAGTCACAAATGTGGAAGGAACTCAATGCGGAAGCAATGAAGAACTTCTGGGTTCTACCAACATTGTTTGGTAAGGCACAGGAAGTTTGGGGCTCACAGCTCGCAAACGTCTTCTTCTGGGTCCCACAGGGTAACCCTGCATACGGCAAGATCTGGATTAACGACTAATCCTTTTCTCTCCGCAATATGCAGTAAAGCAGTAGGCAGTAGAGATACTTCCAGTGGGCGAGAAATCGCCCACTGGAAGTATTTGCCTGTTAGAGGCAGGCATGAGATGGTGTTGTAATAACGAAAGGACGTTTGAGAGATGTTGAAGTACATAGGTCGGCGAATGATCTTCGCTGCTGCCACGATTTTGGTGGTCTCGGCCGTCGTCTTTATGATCTTTTCAATTCTTCCCTTCGATCCGGCCGCACTGACTTGTGGTCAGCGCTGTACTCCACAGATCATTGAAGCCAACCGCGCTCGTCTCGGTCTCGATATGCCGCTCTATCAGCAGTACTGGATGTTCCTTTCAGGAATCTTCCTCGGTCGTACTTACGGAACCGGAAGCGCTGCATTTTCCTGCCCCGCTCCTTCCTTCGGATATTCTTTTAACGAAAACGCTTGTGTGACAGATTTGATCACAGAGGCGCTTCCAATCACTATCAACTTGGCTGTTGGAGCGCTCATCATGTGGCTCACAGTCGGTATTGGACTTGGAATCATCGCAGCTAAATTCAAGAATCGTTGGCCAGATACTGGAAGCTCAGTCTTCGTTCTCTTCGCAACATCACTTCCTACCTTCGTTACAGGTCTTGCACTTCTGATCTGGGTGACGATTAAGTGGAAGATCGTTCCTTTGTCGCTGACCGGGTACACCTCGTTACTAGATAATCCCTATAAATATTTCCAATACTTCATCTTGCCGTGGATTACCTTGGCGATTGCCTATGCAGCGCTCTACACACGATTTACACGTGCGGCGCTCCTTGAAACTCTCGGCGAAGATTACATTCGTACTGCACGTGCAAAAGGCGTGGGCGAGCAGAAGGTCTTCTTCAAGCACACACTTCGCGCTGTTCTTGCACCGCTCATCACTATGGCAGGTCTCGACTTCGCCGGCCTGATTGGTGGCGCGATTATTACTGAGACTATCTTCAACTTGCCAGGTCTAGGGCGCTTGACCTTGCGCTCGGTCTACGAGTTCGATCTTTCAATCGTTCTAGCAACAACAATCCTCGCAGCTGTTGTCGTGATCGTCATGAACCTAATTGTGGACATGCTCTATGCAGTCCTTGACCCAAGAGTGAGAATTCAATGACCAGATTACTTTCTATCGAAAACCTCAAAGTCTCGTTTCCTACTGAAGACGGAATCGTTAAGGCTGTTGATGGCGTCAATCTCACTGTCAATAGCGGTGAAACCGTAGCGATCGTAGGTGAATCAGGTTCCGGTAAGACTGTCACTAGTCTTTCCGTGATGGGCCTTCATAAGAAGGGCTCTGCCATTATTGAGGGCTCTATCAAGCTACTTGATGGAGATGTCGAGCGCGATGTAGTACAGATGACTCCATCTGAAGTACGTAGCGTTCGCGGTCGCTCAGTTGCGATGATCTTCCAGGATCCAATGTCGTCACTGCACCCGTATTACAAGATTGGTAATCAGCTCGCTGAAGCCTACGAAGTACATAACCCAGGCGCTAAGAAAGCTGCCATGGCCCGCGCTATCGAGATGCTCGATCTCGTTGGTATTCCAGAGCCAGCACAGCGCGCCAATGAGTTCCCGCATCAATTCTCAGGTGGAATGCGCCAGCGCGTCATGATCGCTATGGCTTTGATGAACTCACCACGTTTGTTGATTGCAGATGAACCAACAACTGCCCTCGACGTAACAGTGCAGGCACAGATTCTCGCTCTCCTTGCTCGCCTGAAGAAGGAGTTCGATATGGGAATCCTTTTGATTACCCATGACCTTGGAGTTGTTGCACAGGTCGCAGATCGCGTCTCTGTTATGTACGGCGGTCAGATTGTGGAAGAAGCACCAGTAGATGACATCTTCTACTCGCCGATGGCTCCATACACACTTGGTCTCCTTAAGTCTGTTCCTCGCGTCAGCGAAGGAAACGAACGCCTCAAGGCGATTCCAGGACAGCCACCGTCACTTATTAATTTGCCCAAGGGTTGCGCATTCTCAACACGTTGCGAATACAAGAACCTTGCTGGCGTTGATTGCAACACGATTCCGGTTCCACTCACATCAGCCGGCACCAACCATCAAGCACGGTGCCATATCTCAGCTGAAGTTCGCCGTGAAAAATTCTTGAAGGAAGTAGCAGGTCTTAAATGAGCAACTCACCTATCCTCGAAATCAAGGACCTTGTAAAGCACTTCCCGGTCGGTGGAAAGCGCAATGGCAAAGGCGGCGTCGTCCAGGCGGTCAGCGGTATCTCATTCTCACTCGAAGCGGGCGAGACTCTTGGCCTCGTCGGCGAATCAGGATGCGGTAAGACCACAGCTGGTCGCACAATCTTGAAGCTCAATGAGCCAACCTCCGGAAAAATTATCTTCGAAGGTGAAGACATCACCGATTTTAAGCCAAGTCGTATGCGCGCAGTGCGTGCCCAGATGCAGATCATCTTCCAAGATCCATATTCAGCACTTAACCCTCGTCAGACAATTGGCAAGATCATATCTGCGCCATTTGAAATTCAGGGAATCACACCTGATGCTGGCGTAAAAGCGACTGTTCAAGGATTGATGGAGCGCGTGGGACTCAACCCAGAGCACTACAACCGTTACCCACATGAGTTCTCAGGTGGACAGCGTCAGCGCATCGGCATTGCGCGCGCAATCGCTTTGAAGCCACGATTTATCGTTGCCGATGAGCCAGTATCTGCACTCGATGTTTCGATTCAGGCACAGGTCATTAACTTGCTCGACGATCTCAAGCAAGAAGAGAAGATCAGTATGGTCTTTATCGCGCACGACTTATCTGTTGTGCAGCACATCTCTGACCGCGTTGCTGTGATGTACCTCGGCAAGATTATGGAGCTCGCACCTACTGCAGATCTCTATGCCAACCCACATCACCCATATACAACTGCGCTTCTTTCAGCAGTACCGCTGCCAGATCCACGTGGCGAGCGCACTCGTGAGCGCATTATTTTGCAGGGCGATCTACCAAGCCCTATCAACCCGCCACAGGGATGTGTCTTCAATACTCGTTGCTGGAAGGCGCAGGACAAGTGCCGCACCGAAGCTCCAGCACTTGCACAACTTGGCAAGAGCCAGGTTGCCTGCCACTTTCCTAACTAAGAACTGGCCCAACTAACCGATAAACGGCTAGCAGTTACCAGATACGTACTCGCGAAGCCGGCTCTAGCCACATCGCATCTGATGCGGTGACCTCAAAGGCTTCATAGAACGGCGCGAGGTTGCGAACAATCTGGTTGCAACGGAACTCATCTGGGCTATGTGGATCAGTTGCAATGCGACGACGAATCTCCTCCGGTCGATTCTTTCCACGCCATGCCTGCGCCCACGATAAGAAGAAGCGCTGATCGCCAGTAAGACCATCAATCACCGGCGCTGCTTGCCCCTTGAGAGCCAATTTGTAGGCCTTATAAGCGATTTCAAGGCCTGATAGGTCTCCGATGTTCTCACCGACGGTAAAGGCTCCGTTAACGTGGATATCAGGGGTGGCAGCAGGGGAGAGCGCATCGAATTGTTCAATCAATTGCGCAGCAAGTTTGTCGAATGCTTCGCGATCGCTATCGACCCACCAATCCACCATATTTCCATCGCCATCGTACTTAGAACCCTGATCATCGAATCCATGGCCAATTTCATGGCCAATGACTGCGCCGATACCGCCATAGTTGGCTGCGATATCTGCCTCCATATCGAAGAACGGTGGCTGCAAAATTGCTGCTGGGAAGACGATCTCATTCATCAGCGGGTTGTAGTAAGCATTTACTGTCTGAGGGGTCATATGCCATTCGTCGCGGTCTACTGGCTTTCCAATCTTGGCGACTTCATAGGCATGGCCAAAGGCGGCAATCCGTTGCAAGTTACCAATCAAGTCATCGCTCTTAATCACCAATGATGAGTAGTCGCGCCACTTATCTGGATAGCCAATCTTGGGTGTGAACTTTGCCAACTTCTCAAGCGCCTTTGCCTTGGTGGCTTCAGACATCCATGGAAGTTCTTTAATACTTGCTTCGTAGGCTTGCGTTAAATAATCAACGAGTTCGAGCATCGCGCTCTTTGCCTCAGCTGGGAAGTACTTACCGACATAGACCTTGCCGATTGCCTCGCCCAATGAACCTTGCACGAGTGAAACTCCACGCTTCCAGCGCTCGCGAATTTGAGGAGTACCCGAGAGAGTGGTGCCATAGAAAGAGAAATTCTGTTGGACGATATCGTCCGTTAAGTATGCGGCGCTGCTGCTAATGACGCCCCACTTCAGCCAGGAAATCCAAGCGCTCTTACGCGAGTCAAAATCAGCCAACATCGCAGAGAGCCCGGAGAAGAATGAAGGCTCATGGATATTGAGTGAGTCAAAAGCGATAGCTGGAATTTGGGCATTGGCTGCCCAGAGATCCCAATGGAAATTCGGAGCGAGCTCTTCGAGTTCGGCGCGAGTGGTCTTGTTATAGGTCAGGGTGGCATCGCGGTCTTTAACTTGATCCCAGTGGTGGCTGGCAATCTCTGTCTCCAAGGCAAGAATTGCTGCTGCATCTAGCGGCGTTGATGCGAGTTCGCCCATCTTGGTTACATGGGCAAGAAAGGCTTCGCGAATTGGCAGGTACTGCTCTTCGCGGTAATACGCTTCATCTGGAAGTGATAATCCACCCTGGCCAATATGGAAGATATTCATCGAAGAGTCCATGGAATCGGCATAGATAGCAGCACCGAATATTCCACCGATGCCCTTCATCTCTAATTGCGCCATCGTGGTGATAAATGATGCGAGGTCGGTGATGGAGTCAATCGCTGCTAAATCTGCTGCCAGTGGTGTCAGGCCGCGCGCCTTGATGGCCTCGGTATCCATAAATGATTTGTAGAGGTCGCCAATCTTCTGAGCCTCGCCCTCACCGGATGCGGTCTCGATGATTTCACGCACCTGAACTTCGGCAATGTCATAGAGGGCGCGAGATACGCCATCGCTAGCGCGGTCTGCTGGAATCTCATAGGTATCGAGCCAAGTGCCTGCAAAGTGGCGAAAGAGATCGTCCTGCGGGCGGATAGCAGGGTTCATAAATTGACGGTCGATACCAGACTTCACAAAAGCTCCTTTGGTTGAATCTTCAACTATTGTCGTATCATTGCCTATATGACAGAGAAAAACGCTACCGCACCTAAGTGGCTTAACTCATCTGAAATGAAGGCTTGGCGCCAATACATCATCGCCAGCCGACGACTCCTCGATGCGCTGGATGAGGATCTCTCTGCCCATGATTTATCGATGGCAGATTATGAAGTTCTTGCCCAACTTAGCGATGCTCCAGACCGCACCATGCGCATGTCTGAACTCGCAGAGGTCGCCATGATTTCTCGTTCTCGTCTCTCTCACCGGATTAAGGTGATGGAGAAGGAGGGGTGGGTCCGACGCGAGGCCTGTCCGGAAGATAAGCGGGGCTACTTTGCCATCATGACCCCTAAGGGCTGGAAGGCAATTGTTGCTGCCGCCCCTGACCATGTAGCTAGTGTCCGAAGCCGTTTCCTTGATGCCCTCGATAGAGATGATCAGAAGGCGCTCGCCGAAATCTTTGATCGCGTTGCTGCCCGCATTAAAGATATTGATAAAGAGTAATTTCTCATCCAGTTTTAACTTTAAATTTTGAGCAATAAAAAACCCCGCCACATAAAGTGGCGGGGTTTTTTATAAGTAATAAATTACTTCTTCTTAGCAGCCTTGCGCTTTGGAGCAGCCTTCTTAGCAGCTGTCTTCTTAGCTGCTGGCTTGCGCTTTGCAACCTTCTTAGCAGCTGGCTTTGCAGCAGCCTTCTTGCGGCGCTTTGGAGCAGCCTTCTTAGCAGCTGGCTTTGCAGCAGCCTTCTTGCGGCGCTTTGGAGCAGCCTTCTTAGCAGCTGGCTTTGCAGCAGCAGCCTTCTTACGACGCTTTGGAGCAGCCTTCTTTGCAGCAGCTGGCTTTGCAGCAGCCTTCTTGCGGCGCTTTGGAGCAGCCTTCTTTGCAGCAGGAGCTGCAACAGCAGCCTTCTTGCGGCGCTTTGGAGCAGCCTTCTTTGCAGCAGCTGGCTTTGCAGCAGCCTTCTTACGCTTTGGAGCAGC
>JACCDV010964043.1_pt1 | contig 72309 bp, 61 predicted proteins | sample 7446131 | NCBI WGS metagenome assembly JACCDV01 (sample SAMN15323448, study PRJNA562643) | freshwater metagenome | isolation source: river surface water | place: USA:Blue River Watershed | collected 2017-08-17
AAATGCCGCCAATCCAGGAAGGCTTAATCCTAGCCCAAGGTGATGGAGAAAAGTTCTTCTGCTTGCCATAACGATCGCATTGAGAAGGAAAATAAGAAAAATTGCTGGGATCCCGCTACTTTTTCCATAGTTGGTGGCGATTCCCAGTTTGGTGGCTTCTCCTCCAAGGATTTAGGATAGGGCCAATTCCAAGTTGACACAAGGCGGTACATCCTCTTCGTAGTGGCTTACGTAGATGACTGCAGTAGGAATGCGGAGCAGGAGGTCCTGTAGCGTGTTTCTAAACAGGTCTCGCTGCTGTTCGTCCAATCCCTGGGAAGCCTCGTCTAGGATCAAGAGTTGCGGTTTTTTGATCAGTGCGCGAGCAAGCAAGGCCCAACGCTGTTGCGCTAAGGAAACCTCAAAAAGGTATTTTTCCGCCAAGCCTTGAAGTTGAAAGGTTTCCATCCAGGCAAGGGCCAAGGCTTCTTGTTCGGAAGTTACTGATTTGAATAGCCCCAGGGTATCGAAAAGCCCGGAGAGGATGACCTTTCTCAGGCTCTGGTTTCGAGGAAAGTAGCGGCTGAGTTCGGGTGCTACAAATCCGATGGGCTTCTTGAGTTCCCAGATGCTTTCACCTGAACCCCTTTTCTTTCCAAATAGGGAGAAATTCTGGGAATAGGCTTGAGGATTTTCTCCGATAAGGAGGCTGATCAAGGTTGATTTCCCGCTCCCATTTTTTCCCCTCAACCTCCAACGCTCACCGGACTGTATGTTCCAGTTGAGCCGATCTAGGATGAGGGTCTCACCATAGCGAATTGACACCTCCTCGAGGGCGACCACCGGACCGGAATAGACAGGGTAGGAGGATAGGATGGGGAGGATTGGGGAAAGGTCCCAGGAATGGATTGGGCTAGGCCTAGTCTGTGGATCATACTGGCTGCGCTCCCAGGTTTGTAGGCCTTCCGAATCCTTCAAATAGGCAATATGCGTGATCTGAGCAGGAATCTCCGAGGAGGTGGTCGTGAGCAGTACGTGAATGTTGGCCTGGATGCAAGCCGTTAGAAAATCCCCAAAAGCCGCCCGGCTTTCCTGATCCAATCCCGTGAGGGGTTGATCCATCAAATAGAGCAGGGGCTGCCGCAAAAGGCCTGCTGCGAGAGAGAGCCTGCGCGTTTCTCCATTGGATAGCATCAAAAGGGAAGCATCAAGGAGGTGATGTAGTCGTAGGAGTTCAGCAACTTTTTCAACTGTCCAAGGGCCCTTACGCGTTGTGGGTATGGATTGGAGGTAACTGCCCACGGTGATGGTGTCGTGGACATCGGCACTATTGAAGCGTTGCTGGTAGTAAAAATTCTGTAAACCTGCTTTATTTCGGATGGGGTAATCCTGGGAGACCAGTGCGATCAAGTCTCGGAAACTGTGCACCTGGCCTGCTTGACTTTGTTGCTCGGTATAGTCTCTCGCAAAAGGAGTTTCTAGGCTTCCTTGTGATAGTAAAGTCTTCCCAAGGAGGGTTTCCAATAGCCCAGTTAAGGACTTTCCTGAATCTCCATACACTGCCCAATGTTCCCCTTGCTGCCAAGTGAAGTTGAGCATTTCCCCAAGCGTTGCCCCTCGAAAATGAACCTGTGCTTCGGCTAGTTGGATGAGGATTGGGCTGGACATGAAGGACAGAAACAGGTACTGTTTACAAGTCAAATCGGGCGCTTAGGACTGACTTATTTATTACTTTACCACTCGAACTAATTTAGTATAAAAAATTGATTTACAAATATTAAACTAAACTTAAATCAAGTAAATTTAATCTATGGGATAAGGAATAAAGACAAAACTGGTAAAGGCTCCATCCATCACGAATAAGCAGCAAAATTCATCTGGGTCTTTGTAGGCTTTTGCAAATTCTTCCACTGCTTCTTGGGCGATCAATCCTCGTTGAACAAACTCGTCGATGTAGGTGATGAAGTAGTTCCAATCCAGTTCCTTTTCCGCTTTGCCAATAAAGATTTTTCCTATGGGTTGCATCTCTTTCGAAATGGGAAAGATAGGGTAGTCTGAGAATCCCTTCGACCGAACCTGGTAAGAGGCCTCCTTGAGCACATCGCAAATCTTGATAAAGTCGGAGGTAATGGTACCGAGGTATTTGCCGCTTAATTCGGGATCGTTAAAGTCTGAAATCATGGCTTGAGGCTTAGGCGTACAACATTTTCAACATGGTAGGTTTGCGGGAACATGTCCACAGGCTGTACCTGATCCACTTGGTAGAGTTCCCCAAGCAGACCTAGGTCTCGTGCTTGGGTAGCAGGGTTACAGGAAACATACACAATCACAGGAGCAGCAATTCGAAGCAACATTTGGATAACCTTTTCATCCATTCCTGCGCGAGGAGGATCGGTGATGATTAAGTCTGGATTGGCATGGTTGGCCATAAATTCATCGTTCAGGATATCCTTCATGTCCCCCGCATAGAAGAGGGTATTGTCGATCCCATTGAGTTGAGAGTTCAGTTTGGCGTCTTCAATGGCTGCTGCAACATATTCCACGCCAATGACCTGCTTGGCTTGCTTCGCTACAAAGTTGGCAATGGTACCCGTACCCGTGTACAAGTCATAGACCACTTCGTTTCCTTTCAGTTGGGCCTGATCCCGGACTACCTTGTACAATTCGTAGGCTTGAGCGGAATTGGTTTGGTAGAAGGATTTGGGTCCTATTCTGAACCGTAGCCCTTCCATTTGCTCCTCGATGTAAGGTAGACCTGCATAGGTCACCAAGTCCAAATCGTGGAAGGTTTCATTGCCCTTGGTATTAATCACGTAGAGCAGGGAGGTAATTTCGGGGAAACGCACCTTCAAAAAGTCCATTACCTTAGAAATTGACTCAGGGTCATTTTCTCCAAATTGGACGATTACCATCGTTTGGCCCGTACTTGTGGTCCGAATGATGAGGTTACGGAGAACACCTACCTGATTGCGGATGGCATAGAAGGAGATGCCATTTTCGCGAGCAAAAGCTCGAAGCCCATTCCGAACGGCATTGGAAATACCCCCTTGGAGGTAGCAATGCTCGATGTCGATGATTTTATCAAACATCTTGGGAATGTGAAAGCCTAAGGCATTTCGTTCAAACTCTTGGTCGGAATTGATCTCCTCGCGGGTCAACCAGCGGGAGTTGGAAAAGGTAAAATCCAGTTTGTTGCGGTAGTACTGGGTTTGTGCCGAACCAAGTAGGGGAGCAACTTCCGGAATGGGAACTTTGGCGATCCGCTGAAACTGGTCTACTACCTGTTGCCGCTTGTATTCCTGTTGGAGATCGTAGGTGATGTGCTGCCACTTGCAGCCTCCACAGGTGCCAAAGTGTGCGCAAAAGGGGTCAATCCGGTCCTTGGAGTAACTGTGAAAATGAACGGCTTCCCCTTCCATGAAGGAACTTTTGCCTTTGGTAATTCGCACATCGACCACATCGCCTGGAGCGACGTTGGGTACAAATACTACCTTGCCTTCATGGTAACCTAGGCATTTGCCTTCGGTAGCGATGCGTTCAATGGTCAATTGGGTGATGACCTTGTGTTTCATTTTTCGGGACATGGCCGTAAAATTAGGAAAAACGCAGGGATTTGGACTATCCAGTTACTCGTGGAGGTTCCACTTTTCGCAATACTTTCCCAATCCGCATTGTTTCTAGTCATTTTTCTATCTTTATGGGCAAATGTCGGATATGAACTATACGAATAAAGTGGTGGTCATTACGGGTGCCACCTCAGGAATAGGGGAAGCCTGTGCGGCTGTATTTGGAGCCGCTGGGGCGAAATTGGTGATCACAGGGAGGAATGCGCAGAAGTTGGAGGCCACTGCGGCCAAACTTCAGGCCATGAATCTCACCGTGCTCCCCATCCTTGCAGATGCCGGGTCTGAAGTCGATAACAAGCGCATGGCTGAGGAAGCCCTTACTCGATTTGGTCGAATCGACATTTTGATAAACAATGCAGGCATTTCCATGCGTGCCCTGTTTCAGGACTTAGACTTGGAGGTTTTTCGAAAGGTGATGGATACCAATTTCTGGGGAACCGTCTATGCTACCAAATATTGCTTACCGGCCATTTTAGCCAGTAAGGGTTCGGTTATTGGTATTTCTTCCATCAACGGCTATCGGGGAACCCCTGCGCGTACGGCCTATACGGCAAGTAAGTATGCGATGAACGGGTTCTTTGAATCCTTGCGTACCGAGGTGATGAAAAAAGGGGTACATGTCTTGGTCGTAGCACCAGGCTTTACCTCCTCCAATATTCGAAATACTGCGCTGACTGCAGATGGGAGTTCCCAAGGAGAATCCCCTCGGGATGAATCCAAGATGATGACTTCGGAAGAAGTGGCTTCCCGTATCTTGAAGGCTACAACTAGCAGAAAGCGGGATTTGGTGTTGACGGCCCAAGGAAAGTTGGCCGTGTTTTTAAACAAATGGATTCCAGGAATCCTGGACGGCATTGTGTACAATCAGATGGCTAAGGAAAAGGACTCGCCTTTTCAATAAAAAAGTGATTCAAGTCCAATCTCAGATTGGGCTTTTTTTTGTTTATAGGAAGTCAATATTTCCTTAAATTTTTGGGCCAACTAACGGATGTTGTAGGAAAAGGTGATTTTAAAAATTCAACCGCTACTTTCCCAAGATTTTTCCCCTTCAAAGGTGCATATTTTTGCTTTTTGTTCGTGAAAAATTGCTTCAGAAAGTTAATTTTGAGCATGCCTTCAGACCACCCCAACCTGATTCCTTTTTTAGAAACTTTAGCCACCCAATTGGAGGGAACACTCCACTGGGATCGCCTCACCCAAACCCTCTATGCGACCGATGCGTCGGTGTATCGAGAGGTTCCTCTGGCTGTGGCTTTTCCCAAAACGGAAAAGGACATTCAACGATTGATCCAGTTTGCTTCTGAAAATGGCACTTCCTTGATTCCAAGAACTGCAGGCACCTCGCTTGCAGGGCAATGCGTAGGAAATGGCATCGTAGTGGATGTGTCTACCCACTTCAATCAAATTCTTGAAATCAACGCCGAAGAGCGTTGGGTACGGGTGCAGCCTGGGGTGGTTCGAGATGAATTGAATCGTTTTTTGAAGCCCTATGGCTTATTTTTCTCCCCCATCACCTCTACCGCCAATCGAGCGATGATAGGAGGGATGGTAGGGAACAATTCCTCCGGCACTACCTCGATCGTGTACGGAGTTACCCGGGACAAAGTAATTTCACTCAATACCATCCTAAGCGATGGAAAAAAGGTGGTGTTCCGAGAACTTTCCCCCGAAGATTTCAAGCGCAAGTGTGGACAGAAAGATTTGGAAGGGAACCTTTACCGTCAGGTTTGGGAAGAACTTGGTCAGCCGGAAACGCGAGCAGAAATTCATGCCCAGTTCCCCAAAAAGTCTATCCATCGTCGGAATACAGGGTATGCCGTGGACGAATTGCTGAAGGCTTCCCAGTTTGAAGGAACTGCGAATTTCAATTTTTGCAAGCTCTTGGCAGGTTCAGAAGGGACTTTAGCGTTTACCACCGAGATCAAGTTGAGCCTAGATCCTCTTCCGGATCCCATTGAAATTGTGGTGGCAGCCCATTTTGAATCCATCCACGAAAGCATGAAGTCGGCCCAAGTGGCGATGAAGCACGAGGTGACGGCTGTAGAGTTGATGGATAAAATCATCCTGGACTGCACCAAAGAAAGCATCGAGTACTCCAAAAACCGCTACTTCGTGGAGGGGGATCCCAAAGCCTTGTTGATGATCGAGTTTCGAGGAAAGACACTGGAAGAAGCTATGGCAAAGGGGGAAGCCTTGGTGGCTGATTTGAAGGCAGCAGGCTATGGGTATGCCTATCCGATTATTGAACCTGAGAAAGTGGCTTCTGCTTGGGCACTTCGGGCAGCAGGGTTGGGTCTTTTGGGCAATATTCCTGGAGACCCCAAAGCGGTGGCCTGCATCGAAGATACTGCGGTGGATATTGAGGATTTGGCAGACTACATCGATGAATTGGATGGGATTCTGGAAGGGTTCAACCAAAGTCCTGTGCATTATGCGCACGCTGGGGCAGGAGAAATTCACATGCGCCCCATTTTAGACTTGAAAAAGGCAGAAGATGTGGAGGAGTTCTATCAGATTTCCCTAGCCTCTGCCAAACTGGTAAAAAAGTACCAAGGTTCCCTATCCGGTGAGCATGGGGATGGGCGAGTGCGTGCAGCCTTTATCCCGCTGATGGTGGGAGAAAAGAATTACGAACTCTTTCGCCGGATCAAATACACCTGGGATCCTCAAAATATTTTTAACCCAGGGAAAATTGTAGATGCTGCTCCGATGAACCAGTTTCTTCGCTACGAGATTGGTATGCATACGCCAGATCCTGAGACGGTATTTGATTTTTCAGCGGCAGGAGGGATTTTAAGGTTGGCCGAGAAGTGCAACGGATCGGGAGACTGCCGCAAACTTCCGGGTTCGGGCGGTACCATGTGTCCTTCTTTTATGGCTACGCGCAACGAGCGCGATTCCGTACGTGGACGTGCGAATACGCTACGGGAGTTTCTGACCCTAGATAAAAAAGAGAATGCTTTCGATCATCCGGAGATCAAGGAAGCCTTGGACTTGTGTTTGAGTTGCAAGGGATGCACGGCCGAGTGCCCATCCAATGTGGACATGTCCAGCATGAAAGCCGAGTTTTTGTACCAATACCAGAAGACCCATGGAGTACCTTTGCGCTCAAGGGCATTTGGGTACATCAATGAATTGAACCGACTGGGATCCTTGGTTCCGGTGGTCTCCAATTTCTTTTTGACCAATTCCTTCACAGGCGGCCTTTTGAAAGCCTTTTTGGGCGTGGCTCCCAATCGTAACCTACCGGAAATTAGTTCGGTGAGTCTGCGCACATGGTATAAAAACAACTATGCCATTCTTCCTGCGCCCGCCAAGATGATCAAGTCCGTGTATTTTTTTGTGGATGAGTTTACCAATTACAACGATACCCAAATCGGAATCAAGGCCATTTCCCTGCTCAAGAAGTTGGGCTATGAGGTCAAGGTAGTCGATCACGAGGAGAGTGGGCGTTCTGCCCTTTCCAAAGGATTGCTCCTCAAAGCCAAAAAGCATGCTGAGGCCAATGTTCGCGTGTTTGAAAAGTTGATCGATGGGAATACCCCGTTGATCGGCTTGGAGCCTTCTGCAATTCTAAGTTTCCGCGACGAGTATCCACGAATTGTGGGTCCTGAATGGGTGGAAGGAGCGAAGAAACTCAAGTTTCATGTGCAATTGATAGATGAATTTTTGGGTAAGGAGGTTGCTGCTGGCAATATTAAATCCGAAGAATTTACCACGCGTGCTGAAAAAATCAAGTTGCATGGGCACTGCCATCAGAAGGCACTTTCTTCGCTTTCTTGGACACAAAAGATCCTTTCCCTACCGGTCAACTATGTGGTAGAGACCATTCCAAGTGGATGCTGTGGCATGGCCGGTTCCTTTGGCTATGAGGCTGAACATTACGAGGTCTCTCAGCAGGTTGGGGAGTTGGTCTTGTTTCCTGCTGTGCGAAAGGCTGAGGTGGATACGCTGATTGCTGCACCAGGCACTTCCTGCCGTCACCAGATTGCAGATGGTACAGGAAGAAGGGCTTTGCACCCCATTGAAATCCTGTGGAATGCCTTGAAGCGTTAAGCCAATAAAGGGCTCCTCTTTTCCAATTACCGTTCTCCTAAGATTGACAATTCGTGTCAAAAAATTGAATTACCAATCCATTTGGATCTAGGGTTTCCTATATTCGACTTGAAAATTTTTTCTATGGCAAAACCCTTTTTACTTTACAGGTCTTCAGCAGGTTCGGGGAAGACGTACACACTCACCTTGGAATACCTCAAGTTGGCCTTGAGAAATCCCCAATCGGGATATCGGCAAATTTTAGCCGTGACCTTTACCAACAAGGCCACTCAGGAGATGAAGGAGCGGATTGTGGCTGTATTGGAGCGATTGAGTCAATCCGTTAACCCAGCGGAACCTTTGGATAAGGAATTGATGGATCAGTTGGGTTTGGATGCACAGCAGTTGATGGTACGCGCTCATGCGACCCTCCTTCATGTGTTGCACGGGTATGGTCATTTTGCGGTGAGCACCATTGATTCTTTCTTTCAGAAGGTGATTCGTTCTTTTGCTAGAGAAATGGATCTGCAAGCCAAGTTTGACTTGGAAATGGATACCGATGCCGTCTTGGATAAGTTGGTGGACCGCATTGTAGAAAAGGTTGCTGAGGATCAGACGCTACGGAATTGGCTGATCGACTATGCTGAAGAGCAGTTGTTGGACGGGAAATCCTGGGATATTCGTGTAGGAATTAAAGGATTGGGTAAGGAGATTTTTCAGGAACGGTTTAAGGCATTTCGTGCGGTTTTCCAAGAAAGCGTGGGTCAGGAGGGATTTTTACCCGAACTCAAAGCACAGATTTCTCGTGTTCGTCAGGCGCTGATTGTGGAGGGGAAGGCGCAATGGCAGCAAGCAGAGGCTATTCGAGCCCAATTTGGATTGGATTGGACTGATTTCAAGGGGGGGAGCAGAAGCTTCGCTAAGAAATTCGGAAGCTTAGGTGATCCCAAGATGCCTTTTCCAGACCTTACGGCTATCATGATGCGGGATTTACCCGAGGTGAACAATTGGTTTGTCAACAAATCTCCGCAAGAAGCGGCCATCTGCAGTGCTTTTGAATCCGGATTGGGAGATTTGTTACTTTCATGGCCCGATAAGTTAAAGGTTTGGAATACCTATACCTCTCTTCAGAAGAACCTCAATGCCTTTGGGGTGTTCCGAAATTTACTTTTTGAATTACGCGACTTGAAAGATGAGGAGGGGATATTGCTGATTTCAGACGTGAATGACTTTTTGGCCGAGATCACTCGGGAAAATGAAGCTCCTTTCTTGTATGAAAAAATTGGAAATCAGTACCAACACTTTTTGATCGACGAGTTTCAAGACACTTCCGAATTTCAGTGGTCAAGTTTCAAACCCTTGTTGGAAAACTCCTTGGCTTCGGGAAATACCAATCTATTGGTTGGGGATGTCAAACAATCGATCTACCGCTGGCGAGGAGGAAAACTAGAACTTTTGCTGTCCGAAGTGCAAGAGCAGATTCATCCAGAATTTGTAGAAGTCAAGAATCTCAGTGTCAATTACCGCAGTTTGCCGGGCATCATTGCCTTCAATAATTCGGTCTTCGAGCAATTACCCGGAGTAATGGAACGGGGCATGGGGAACCAGTACGAATTGGATGCTGAAAACAAGTTGTCCCTTGCTTTTGAAGGCGTTGCACAGGGGGTTCCTGCAAAGAAAAAAGAGGCGTCTTTCCAAGGAAAAATCCATTTTGAGTTCACTGAAAAGAGTAGTTCAGAAAAGATCCAAGAGGAGGAAAATGAGGAAGAGGAGGGTGTAGAACTCGGGGTTTTGGAAAAACTTCCTGCCTTAGTGATGCAATTGCAGGACCAGGGCTATGCCTTACGGGACATTGCTTTTTTGGTGCGAACCAACGTTCAGGGGGCTATTTTGGCTGATCGTTTTATGGAGGTGCAGCAGGAATTAGCGGGTTCGGACTACCGCTTCGATATCCTTTCTGAAGAATCCTTGTTTATCGATAAATCCATCGCGGTGAAGTGCATGGTAGGATTTTTGACCTATTTGAGTGATCCGTCTGACCGAGTGGCCTTGAAAACACTTTGGCAATTTTATGCTTTGGTTCACGACATTCCCTTAAGTCACGAGTTGTTTTTTATTGGTGGGATACCTCTTGAGTTGCAAGAAAAGGAAAAAGAATTGGTGGCAAGTCAATCGAGTTTCCAACAGATGCCCTTGATGGAATTGGTGGAGCAGGGGCTAACTTTTCTCGGCCTGACGCAAAAGCAACTGGATCTCAGTTACGTTTCTGGATTCAAGGAGGCAGTGTTTGATTATGTAAAAAAGAATCGAGCGGACCTACTTGGCTTTTTGGACTGGTGGGAACTCAATAAGAAGAAGCGGACCGTAAAAATACCCGAAGATCACGATGCGATGCGCATTTTGACCTTCCATAAGTCCAAAGGACTTCAATTCAAAGTGGTCATCATGCCCTTTTTAGATTGGGGAATTGTTTCCTCAGGTCTGCAGGCCACTACTTTATGGGCTCCATTTGAATCGGAGAATGGAGTGCAGACAGTGGTTCCGCTGACCCACCAAACTCTTTTGAAAAACAGCCAATTTGCTGATGCATACAATGAGGAAGTTCGTTTGTCCTATTTGGATTCCCTCAACATGCTCTATGTAGCCTTTACTCGTGCGGAGGAGGCTCTTTTTGGTTTTGGTACCTATTCGATCTCAAAAACAAAAAAAGAAATTTCGCCCACCCGTACAGGTAATCTGTTGTATGCCTTGTTTTCAGGAGGATTTCAAATGGTTGAAGGATCAAGTTCCTCATGGGATCCAGTGACTAATAGCTTTGATTGGGGAAATTGGCCTGCTGTGCTTTCAAATGATAAAGGCAAAGTTGCAGAAGTTCCATCCCTTCGTTGGGACTGCATGGATTGGAAGTCCAAATTGCAAACCAAAACCTATCCTTGGGATTTTTCACCTGAGGGCATTCGGGCACGGGAGCAGCGTGATTTTGGAGTCATTGTACACGCAGTTTTGGCCGAAGCAAAAGGGAGGGAAGATGCATCTCGAATAGTGAAAGCCTATTTCCAGGAGGGTAGATTGGATCTGGAGACTGCTGCGCAGGTGAAGATGAAATTGGATCAACTTTTTGAAAATCTGGTAGTGAGAAAATGGTTTGATTCCAATTTTTCATCGTTTGCAGAACAAGGGATTTTACTGCCAGGAGGTGCTCAAAAGCGTCCTGATCGAATCTTGATTGGGAAAGATGAGGTGATTGTGATTGATTTCAAAACTGGGGTCAAACGCGAAACACATGCGCATCAGGTCTACGAATACATGTCTTTGGTGCAGACCCTGACCCAACTTCCTGTCAAAGGATATCTCTGTTACCTTGAACCTACTGAAATTATTGCGTTATGATCCCTTTTTTGAAAGAAACAGCCCAACAACTTTTAGAATCTGGAAGAGATTTGAAAGATCTTCAGGTGGTCTTGCCCAATCGCCGTGCAGGCTTATTTTTCACCAAGTACTTGGGGGAATTGATCCAGCAACCCGTTTGGATGCCTGAGGTAATCACTATTGAGCAACTCGTGTATCAATTGGCGGGAAATACACCCACAGATGACCTTACTTTGGTCTTTGAACTCTATGAGGAGTACCGCAGCCTGCAAAAGGATGCGGAGCCTTTTGATCGGTTTTTCCATTGGGGGGAGTTGATCTTGAAGGACTTCAATGACTTGGATCAATTTCTGGCTCCAGTAAAACAAGTGTATGCCCACCTAGCGGAAATCAAGGAATTTGAGTCGGACTTGAGTTTCCTCACCGAAGAGCAATGGGCGCTAATCGCTCAGTTTTGGAAGGCGTTTGAGCGTCAGAATGAAACAGAGCAAGAACGCTTCCTCAAGTTTTGGCAAATTCTTGGGTCTCTTTACGAAGGATTTCAAGAGCGACTCCAAAAATCAGGATTGGCCTATGGAGGGCAGTTGTATCGGCAAGTGGCTACCACTACCGATTCCATTGTTCATCCTGACAAACAGGTGATTTTTATTGGTTTCAATGCTTTTACGCTTGCCGAAGAGAAGATTATCACTCATTATATTGCCACTTTTGGGGCCGAGATTTTTTGGGATGTAGATGCCTATTACTTGGAAGATTCCCTACAGGAGGCTGGCTTGTTTTTCAGAGATTACATCAAGAATCCAGTCTTGGCTAAAACATTCCCAGAGCGGATTCCTGCTGAAATCCAAAAGAAAGGGCATCAAATCCATACGCATTCCATCCCCTTAAAAACCAACCAGGCCAATCTTGTAGGTAAACTCTTGGAGCAAGTGGGGCCAAATGAACCCTTGGAAGAAACTGTCATTGTATTGCCAGATGAGCAATTGCTTTTTCCTGTGCTGCATCAGTTACCGGAGGTAATCACCAAACTCAACGTCACGATGGGATATCCCATGCGAAATGCGCCGATTTATGCGTTTTTGGATGCGGTTTTGGATTTGCAACGTCATGCCAAGGTCAAAGAAGGACAGGTTACTTTTTACCACAAACCCGTATTGGATCTTCTGGCTTATTCGTATTTGCAAGCAGCGGAGGGGGATTGGGCAGCAGATGCGGCTAAGAAAATCCAAACTGAGAATTGGGTCGATGTTCCAAGGGAGTTAGTCAGCAAGGAAAACACACTTTTTGGTTTGGTTTTTCAGAAGGTAAGTGGAGACTCCCTTTTGGAGTACCTGATTGCAATTATTAAGCATTTGGCAAAGGAGTTGCAAGAGGATCCTACGCAAAAGAGTTACTTGTTTCAAGCCTTTAAGCAACTGAATCGAGTCGCTGAAATATTCAGCGCTACTGGAAGTAAGGGCCTAAAGGTTGAATTTTTGCTCAATTTATTTCGAAAACTTTTTCGGGATCTCAAGTTGCCCTTTGAAGGGGAGCCACTTCAAGGTTTGCAAGTGATGGGGGTATTGGAATCTCGTAACCTGGATTTCAGACGGGTGATCATTTGTGACGTAAATGAAGGGAGTTTTCCTCCAGGGGGAGGAATTCAATCCATGATTCCAATGAATCTTCGTAAGGCGTTCCGCCTGCCAGTTCAAGAGCAAAACGATGCCATCTATGCCTATACCTTTTACCGATTGCTGCATCGGGCAGAAGAAGTGCATTTGATTTATACCACCGCTGGGGAGCAAGGTAAGGCCAGTGAAATGAGCCGCTTTATCCAACAGATGCGCGTAGAATTACCGATTTCAGGACCAGAATCCGTGATGGTACCTGTGAATCTTACCCCGAATCAACCGATTACACTTGCCAAGACTCCTGCCATGCTTGCAATTTTGGCTCGGTATTTTAAGCCAGCAGGGGAAGGGGAAGCAGAAAAGAAATTTTCAGCCTCTGCACTCAATATGTATTTGGATTGTCGGTTACGGTTTTACCTCCGCTATGTCGCCCAATTGAAGGAAAAAGAAGAGGTAGTCACCGCAATTGACCCCATGACTTTTGGAACGCTCCTACATAGAGGGATTGAATTGCTCTATGAGATACCTGAAGGAAAGGACTTTCGAGACTTGGATAGTCATGAGATTGAGCGTTTGTTGCCACAAGTACCCCAAGCTGTGGAGCGCGCCTTTCGAGAACTATACAAAAAAGAGGATGGAGAAGAACTCTTGCTGACGGGGCAATTGCAAATTGCCAAGGAGGTATTGGCCAAGTACAGTGAAGCCGTGCTGGCCTACGATCAGCGAAATGGGGACTTTAGAATCGTTGGTTTGGAGAAAGAGCATCTAGCCCATCTAAGGATCGAAACTGAGGAGGGTCACCAAGAAGTTGCATTGGGCGGAGTAATCGATCGAATGGACATCAAGGACGAAGTGGTTCGTTTGTTAGATTACAAAACAGGTAAGGATACCAAAAAGGTTTCTAGCATCGCTTCACTCTTCGATCGAGACGATAAGAAAAGAAATAAGGCGGCGATGCAAACTTTCTTATATGCCTTTTTCTACCAGTACCAAAATCCAGAAAGCCAACTTCCCATCAAACCTGGGATCATCAACATTAAGGAAATCTATTCCCAAGACTTTAGTCCCTACCTACAATTGAATAATTCTGAGGTCCATGATTACCGAGAATTTGCTGTAGAATTTGAGCAAGGACTTCGTGGACTTCTAGAAGAAATTGTCAATCCTTTAGTTCCTTTTGACCAAACGGAAGACAAGAAAAAATGTACGTATTGTGCCTACAAGGAACTGTGCGGAAGGTAGGGGAATTCACTAGGAATCCCCTTTCTTTTCGCGCTTAGTTTGGATCGAAAAAAGGGTAGGGGAGAACTGCTTTTAGCCTGAAAATTTGTAGGAATAAACTACGCCTTCACTACGTTTTTTGGCCCAGTTGTTGTGAGGAGAATAAATCAAAAAGGCGGTGTTATCCGAGTAGAGATTTGGTGCTTTTGATGGGATAGCGGAGTAGGTAGCGGCTAATTTTTTTAGTTTGGGTGCTAAACATTGTCCTTGCGATCTCTACCGAAACAGGCTTAATTTATTTTAAATTAATAGTTGTAACTAATTACTCTAAATAACTGAATTTTAATTGACTATAATTCATTTATACTTGACTAAATTAGTCATGGCTAAAAAAATTAGAATAAACTAAATTAGGAAATTAACTGAGTTTCGAAGTTTTCTGTCCATCTTTTTTTGCTTACTATCAAAACAATTTTTTGGGCTGCTGACCTCAAGTTCTTTCTTGTAAAATTCTACGGAAGCAGGCTGGTCTTTCAGGCATGGATTGGCTCTCTCAGTTCAAGCAGTCCTCGAAAATTTAACTACTCTTTCAGCAATAAATCGGCAGGTCAAGTAGCCTACTTTTGGAGGAGATTTATCCGGAGTTTTTCCATGGACTGAGGGGTCCTTAAGGCGATGAATTTTCATTCCTTTTCACCCCATCTTGAAGTGTTTTTTTTCCTGGTTTGTACGAGTTGTTCCTGGATTTTTCTTCTTGGTTTTTGTTTCATTAGGCTCCATTTTCTTTCCTTTTTTTAATCGATCAAAAGCGGGTTTTTGGAGCATCCTTTGAATTTTATTCCTTATTTTTGACTCACTGAATACGACTATGGCAGGACAGTCCGGTACGCGAAAGCATGTCTTCTCAAAAAAAATTGATGCCTTTTTTAAGGGATTAGCAGATGCTTGGAATTTCTTCAAGCGATTTTTTCAGGAGGTTTTTGTGCCCCCCTACGAATTTAAGGAAGTGATTCACCAGTGCTACCGCATCGGGGTGGAGTCTTTGCCTCTAATCTCTTTGACTGGATTTATCGTTGGAATTGTGTTTACCAACCAGTCTCGACCTTCTTTATCCGAATTTGGAGCCACTTCTTGGCTCCCCTCGTTGATTGCCATCGCAATTGTTCGGGCGATGGGACCTTTGGTCACTGCCCTTATCGCTGCTGGCAAGGTGGGTTCGGGCATCGGAGCCGAAATCGCTTCCATGAAAGTAACCGAGCAGATTGATGCCATGGAGGTGTCGGGGACCAATCCCTATAAATTTTTGGTAGTGTCTCGTGTGTTAGCCACTACATTCATGATCCCAGTGCTGGTGATGTACACGGATTTTGTGGCCTTGATGGGCGCCTTTATCAATGTGAACGCAAATGAATTGGTCAGTATCTCCACCTTTTTTGCGCAAGTATTCAGTTCAATTACCTTCCTTGATGTATTCGCTTCGATCATCAAATCCGTGTTTTTTGGATTTACAATAGGGATGGTGGGCTGCTACAAAGGGTACAACTCTTCCAAAGGAACAGAAGGGGTGGGTAAAGCGGCAAATGCTGCTGTTGTTATTTCCATGTTCCTTATTTTCATAGAGGAACTACTGTCGCTTCAAATCATCAACCTATTCCGAATCAAATAGCCATGGGTAATCGAGAAAAAGTGGTGGTAGTTCGGGGCTTGTACAAAGCCTTTGGTGACTTGGAGGTACTAAAAGGTGTAGACTTGGATTTATTTCGTGAAGAGAATTTGGTGGTTTTGGGTCGATCTGGCACTGGAAAGTCAGTATTGATCAAAATTATGGTGGGTCTTTTGCAGCAGGATAGCGGCAGCATGGAGGTATTGGGAAAAGAGATTTCGAAACTTGGCGTTCGTGAATTGAATGAAATGAGGTTAAAAATTGGCTTTTCATTTCAAAATTCAGCCTTGTACGATTCCATGACCGTTCGGGAAAATATGGAGTTTCCATTAGTTCGAAATGTCAAAAACCTGACTAAAAAAGAAATTAACCTACGTATCGAAGAATTATTGGAAGCAGTAGGTCTTCCTCAAACAATCAATCAAATGCCAGCTGAGTTGTCAGGTGGACAAAAAAAGCGGATTGGGGTGGCTCGTACCTTGGTGCTTAATCCAGAAATCATGCTCTACGATGAGCCTACGGCTGGTTTGGATCCAATCACTTGCGTGGAAATCAACAACCTGATCAACGAGGTGAGAGAACGGTACAAGACCAGTTCCATCGTAATCACGCACGACTTGGCCTGCGCCAAGCAGACGGGAGATCGCATGGCAGTGCTATTGGATGGGCAATTTAGAGCCATAGGGACTTTTGAGGAAGTATTTCCCCAGGCTGTCGATCAACGAATCAAATCATTTTACGATTATAATTTCATCAACTCATGAACCAAGAAAATAAACGATCCGTACTAGTGGGCCTGTTTGTCTTGATAGGCATAGTCATACTTGTCCTAGGCATCATGACCTTGGGTGGGCAGCAGAAAAAGTTTGTAAAAGCCATCCATGTCAAGGCGGTTTTTGACGATATCGGTGGACTTCAACCAGGAAACAACATTTGGTTTTCGGGAGTGAAAATCGGTACGGTACGAAAAATCAACTTCTACGGAGATTCACAAGTAGAAGTGGAAATGAATGTAGAAGAGAAAGTGGTGGAGTTTATTCGTAAAAACTCAAAGGCGACCATCAGTTCAGATGGTTTGATCGGTAATAAAATCATCGTCATTTATGGAGGCACTACCGATTATCCTCCGGTAGAAGAAGGAGATCGATTGGAAGCCATCATGCCATTGGATACCGATAAAATGATGGAGACTCTTCAAGTCAATAATCAAAATTTGGTTGAAATCACCAATGATTTGAAGGTATTGACCAGTAAAATAGCAGCAGGAGAAGGGATCGTAGGTGCCGTGATGACAGATTCTGCTTTGGCTGTAAACTTCCGAACCATCTTAATCAACTTGGAGCGAGCTTCAGTAAACAGCAACAAGATGATTGCTGATTTGAACACCTTCACAGGGAAACTGAATAAAAAAGGAACCTTAATGAATGATTTGGTGACCGATACTTCCATTGTTCCTGATTTGAAGGCTACCATCGAAAGTCTTAAAGTGACCAGCGCAAATACCCAAGCCTTATCCAAGGAGTTTGCAGGCATTACCAACAAACTCAATTCCAAAGACAATTCCTTGGGAATGCTCTTGAATGATCCTGAATTTGCCAAATCCTTGAAAAAGACCATGGAAAATGCAGACTCAGCCTCCTATAATCTAAACAAAGGCATGGAAGCGCTCGAATACACTTGGCCATTCAACAAAGGCTTTAAAAGAAAAGCAAAGGCAGGAGGGGAAAATTGATTCACCTTCATTCCAAACTGAGTTGAGATTAAATTATTTTCGGAATTAATCTTTCCATCCATCACGACAGGTACTTTCCTGCTCTTTATTACCTGATTTCAGTACATTTTAATTCATTTTTACAGCAATGCAAGCGATCAATCCTACCACCACATCCGCATGGAGTAAGTTAATTGCCCTTTCACAAAAGCATCAAAATTTAAGCATCGCAGAACTTTTTGATCAAAAAGATAGATTTGAGCGCTACAGCCGTACGTTCGAAGATATTTTGGTTGACTTTTCAAAGAACCGCATTTCGGATGACGTTTTTGAGGCCCTAATCCATCTGGCTCAAGAAACTGCTTTGCCTCAGGCAATAGAAAGCATGTTTACTGGACAGGCGATCAATCAAACCGAGAACCGCGCTGTGCTGCATACTGCCTTGCGCAACCGTTCCAATTCTCCAGTGTATGTAGGTGGCCAAGATGTGATGCCTGAAGTGAATCAGGTGCTAGCCCAAATGAAGGCTTTTGCGTCTCAAATTCACCAAGGAACCTGGTTGGGATACACCGGTAAGCCCATCACTGCACTTGTCAATATTGGGATTGGGGGCTCAGACCTTGGGCCAGTGATGGTTACTGAAGCCTTGAGGCCTTACCAGAATCCAAACCTCAAATTATTTTTCGTATCGAATGTAGATGGAACCCATATTGCGGAGACCTTAAAGCAAGTTGATCCAGAGACCACGCTTTTCTTTATTGCCTCCAAAACCTTTACTACTCAGGAAACCATGACCAATGCGCACAGCGCACGAACCTGGTTTTTGAAGCATGCTGGAGATGAAAAAGCGATAGCAAAGCACTTTGTGGCACTTTCGACCAATTCAGAATCGGTCCGTGCCTTTGGGATCGATCCCCAAAACATGTTTGCTTTCTGGGATTGGGTAGGAGGCAGGTATTCCCTCTGGTCGGCAATTGGTCTTCCCATTGCCTGTGCCATCGGATTCGATCGTTTCGAAGAACTGCTCTCTGGCGCGCATGCCATGGATCTTCATTTTAGAAGTGCTCCATTGGATCAAAATATACCTGTGATTCTGGCATTGGTAGGGATTTGGAACACTAATTTCTTGGGGGCAAATTCGGAAGCCATTCTCCCCTATGATCAATACCTCCACCGTTTTGCGGCCTATTTCCAACAAGGCAATATGGAAAGCAATGGAAAATATGTAGGTCGAGATGGTAAAAAAGTAAACTACGCTACGGGTCCAATCATCTGGGGTGAGCCAGGTACCAATGGTCAGCATGCCTTTTACCAATTGATTCACCAGGGGACGCATCTAATCCCTTGTGATTTTATCGCTCCAGCCCGCTCACACAATCCCATTGGGGATCACCATGTGAAGTTGCTATCCAACTTTTTTGCGCAGACCGAAGCACTCATGAAAGGAAAATCCCTTGCTGAGGTGGAAGCAGAAATGCGGAAGGCAGGAAAGTCTGAAGAAGAAATCCAACGTATTGCCCCCCATCGTGTATTTGAAGGAAATAGGCCTACCAATTCCATTTTGGTGAAGCAAATTACGCCTTACACCCTCGGGCAATTGGTTGCACTATACGAACATAAGATTGCGACGCAGGGAATGATTTGGAATATTTTTAGTTTTGATCAGTGGGGAGTAGAACTTGGAAAGGTACTTGCCAATGGCATTTTACCCGAACTCTCAGATGATGCCCGGGTAGAATCGCACGACAGTTCTACGAATGGATTAATCAATGCTTTTAAAGCGATGCGCTAAAGCTCAATTTGTTTTCTGTTTTTGGAACCAATAATCCTTGAAGTAAAGCACTACTTCAGGGATTTTTTGTTTTGAGATTGCCGGGTTGTTCAAGGATAAATTTGGGGAAACTGAAATGAAATAATTTTTTTCAAACAATAATCAATTTCAGTTAGTTACACTTTAAACACCCGGTCTATGAAAGAACTCCTCGAATTAAAAAAGACGAATGGTAATGGAAAAAGTGAGAAGAAAAACGTATTCCAAGACCCTAAACTTTTGGTGAAAGATGCCGTTTTCGTTCGTCACGAAGGGAGTTTGGTGAAGGTGAAGTTTGATGACATCCTTTGGCTTAAAGGAGATGGGAATTATACCACCTTGATTACCAAAAAAGCAGTATTTTCAGTACGCAATATTTTGAAGGATTTTGAATCGGTGCTTCCTACCAACCAATTCTTGCGAATTCACAAAAGTTACATCGTACAGGTTTCAGAAATCCTTTCCATTACTACCAAGGAGGTAAAAGTAGGAACTGATTTGGTACCCATTGGCCGTACTTTTTACCACCAGCTTCTTAGTGGAATCAAGAAATTGGGAAGTTTAGGAGATTAAATCCACAACAAACTGCTATCTCCATAACTCAAAAAGCGGTAGTTGGAATCCAAGGCTTCTTGGTAGATTTTTTTCCAATCCTCCCCCACAAGCGCAGCAATTAACAGTACGAGCGTAGAACCGGGTTGGTGAAAGTTGGTGATCAACCCATCCACCAGTTGGAATTTGTACCCCGGAAAAATAAAAATTGAGGTAGTTCCAAAAAGGGTATCTGTACCGCTTCGTTCCATTTCATTTTTAATGGCTTGCAGTACCTCTATTCGCGTTGGAAGTGAGGCTCTACTTTCATAAGGCACTAATTTTTCGATCTCAAATCGATTTCCTCGATTTTCAATCAATTGAACCCCGTACCAATACAAACTTTCTAGCGTTCGTACGGAAGTAGTACCTACTGCCACTACCTTGCCAGAATGGTTCAAAAGTTTTTCGATGGTCTCCCGCTTGATTTCTAGTTGCTCACTGTGCATGGGGTGTTCTTGAACAGCCTTTACTTTGATGGGCTGGAAGGTCCCGGCGCTCACGTGAAGGGTCAAAGCAGCTTCTTGGATGCCCTTTTCTCGTAAAGCAGCAAATACCTCATCCGTAAAATGAAGGCCGGCAGTAGGTGCGGCAACAGCACCTTCTTTTTCAGAATAGACTGTTTGGTATCGAGATTTATCGGATTCCTGAGCCTTTCGATTCAAATAAGGAGGTAGGGGAGTTTCTCCGCAGGCCTCGACCAAGTCAACAAAAGCGATTTCTGAATTATTCCAAGAGAATTCAACCTGCTTCAACTCTTTGTTTATTAGGCGCGCTGTAAGGATGACTTCCTGTGCATCTATTGAAATTACCCCATCTAGCGTTTCTCCAACCGCCCATTTTTTAGCATTCCCAATTAACGTTTCCCAGACCACAGGCTTTTTGGAAGTCATGATTTCGGACATTACCCGTGAAGGGGCTGTAGGTTGCAATAAAAAGACCTCAATTCGTGCCCCAGTTTGCCGTTGAAAGATCAAGCGTGCTGGAATCACTTTGGTATTGTTGTAAACCAATAGGCTATCGGAATCCAAAAGTCTAGGTAAGTCAAAAAAATGATGGTGCTGGATTGTTCCTTTTCTGTATTCCAAAAGTTGGGAACTATCTCGCTTTTCTAAAGGGAATTTAGCAATTCGATCTTCTGGTAAGGTATATTCGTAGTCTTTAAGGTCAATACTTGGTATTTCCATTATTCAGGGCGATTGGTCGGCAAATATAATCAACTCGTTTAACCCTTTTTATCTTCTTTTGGTTACACTTTTATGAGTATATCTTCGAACCTAGAATTTTCTTGCCTAAAGCGAACGCTCCTATTTCGATTTGAGGCGGGTACTTCCCGTGGGGTAATGCATACGCGTGATGTGTTTTGGATCAAAGTCCACCGCAAAGGGGATTTAAACCAAATAGGATGGGGTGAAGCAGCACCTTTAGCGGGACTGAGCCCAGATTTTGGGTCTGATTTTGAGACACAGTTAAGAAGAGTTTTGAAGGAAGCAAGCGCAAGGTCTTGGGAATTGGAAGAGGAAAGCGTGCTTCAACAAGTTAAAAATTTGGTGCCTTTTTCCCTTCCATCCATTCGATTTGGGTTAGAAACAGGCCTTCTTGATTTGACAAATGGCGGAAGTAAACGCATTCTTGTGAATGCATTTTTTGATCAGGGTACCCCCATACCGATCAACGGACTGATTTGGATGGGAACGAAAGAATTTATGTTCCAACAGATCAACCAAAAATTGGAGGAAGGCTTCTCCTGCTTGAAAATGAAAATTGGAGCCATTGACTTTGACCAGGAATTGGAATTGCTACAATTCGTTCGGGAACAAATGGATGTGGGGCAACTTACCCTGCGGGTAGATGCAAATGGTGCTTTTTCTGTCCGTGAAGGACTTTCTAAACTGGAGCAGTTGCAGGCCTTTGGGCTGCATAGCATCGAGCAACCCATCCGCGTAGGGCAGTGGGAAGCCATGCAGGAATTAGTACAGCAAAGTCCCATCCCAATTGCTTTGGATGAGGAATTAATAGGACGATCCAACAAAGAGGAGGTGTTGAATTTCATTCAACCTCAATACATCATCTTGAAGCCCAGTTTATTGGGAGGGATTTTAGAAACCCGGGAATGGATTGGATTGGCTGAAGAAATGGAAATTGGCTGGTGGATGACTTCTGCCTTAGAAAGTTCCATCGGTCTCAATGCCATCTCCCAACTTACTTCCACTTACCTCCCTAGTCTACCACAAGGCTTGGGTACGGGTAAACTTTATCACAATAACCTAGCCTCTCCCTTGATTGTGCAATCTGGAGAAATTCAGTACGAGCAGGAGGGAACTTGGGAAACACCTAGTTGATTCTCCTTGGAATTCAAGGGAGTGCTATTTTCCTTTGGATGGATTCGCAGCATCAGATTTTATAGGCTTCTACTTGCTATTCTAGCACTTTTCTGACAATTTTTCGCTTCAGGACATCCACGCAAAGCCAAGAGAAAAATGCGGCAAGGACGCCAACCACTGCTCCAAAAAAAACATCCAAAGGATAGTGAACACCTAGGTATATTCGAGTATAACTCACCAGAAAGGCATAGAGAAAAAGCCAAGCGATGGCCTTTTTCTTTTTACCTAATTTGAGGGTCAAGAAGGTGGCCAAACCGAAGGTATTGGCAGCATGTGAGGAGACAAAACCATACAACCCCCCACAACGCCCATACAGGTGAAGCATTCCTTCCCAGCGTGGATCATGGCAGGGTCGCAGTCGCTCAAAATAGGGCTTCATCAAGCCTGAAGTCACTTGGTCCGAAAGAAGGATAGTGAGCATGACTCCACCCAGGATCCAAGCCGTATTTTTTGGATCAATTCGGTAGATCAAATAGAGAAGCAACACATACAAAGGAATCCAAGTGATCGTTTGCGTAAGTTGCAGCACGATCGGATCCATAGCAGATGAATGAAAGGAATTCAGGCAAAGAAAGGCCGCTTCATCCCAATTTTTAATGGCTTCGATCATGGGGTGTAAGTAAGCCAATCGATTTCTTTTTTCAGGTGTGCCTGAGTAAATGCTTCGGCACTGTCTGGCTTGGGTTCATGCTGGTAGGCCCACTCTGCTTGGGGAGGCATACTCATTAGGATACTCTCTGTTCGTCCATTGGTATCCAACCCAAATTTGGTGCCTGCATCCCATACCAAATTGAATTCCACATAGCGTCCACGGCGAAGGCCTTGCCAAGCTTTTTGCTCAGCACCATAGGGAAGCAGGGAATTCTTTTTCATGAAGTAGGTATACACCTCCGGAAATAGCCTACCCAAGGCAAGGCTGAAGTCCAAAATTTCTTTAAAGTGGCTGTCCGAAGTTGCACTCAATCGATCGTAGAATATTCCTCCGATGCCTCGGGTCTCTTGTCGGTGCTTGATGAAAAAATAATCATCCGCCCAATTCTTGAACTTGGGGTAATAGGTTGCATCAAAAGTGTCGCAAGTTTCCTTTAGACGTCGATGAAAGTATGCGGCTTCCTCTGGAACGATGTAATGTGGTGTAAGGTCTATTCCTCCTCCAAACCAATGGGTGCCGTCTTCCATTTCGAAGTAGCGGATATTCATGTGAATGATAGGTACCCTAGGACTGAAGGGGTGCAACACAATAGATACGCCCGTGGCAAAGAAGTTGCCAGATTCGAGACCAAGTTTATCGCTAATCTTTTGGGGTGTAGGCCCATGCACTGCCGAAAAGGCCACGCCTCCCTTTTCAATGATGGCTCCATTTTGAAAAATACGAGTTGCCCCTCCACCACCTTCTGCTCGTGTCCAGACATCTTCTTTGAATGTTCCTTGTCCATCACCCGCTTCCAGCTCTTTGCAAATGTGTTCCTGCATTTGCTTGTAGATTACGGCAATTTCTTCTTTTGATTTTCTAGACATAAGCTGCTTGGATTTAGAATGGATATCCAATTCCAAAATTAAAAACGGTTTGCCCTTTTTCGCCAAAGGGTCGGTTAAATCGAATGTTGTCAAGTACCCATCGTTGTCCTTCAATACGGGCAGGGTCAAGCGCTTTGGTAGCCAGGTCAAGTCGGATGACCAAAAAGTCGAAGTCCATTCGGAGACCTACGCCCGTACCGACTGCAATTTCCTTGTAAAAACGATCGTACCGAAAATCTGCTCCTGGACGGGCTTCGTCTCTCCCAATCATCCAGGAGTTACCCGCATCTAGGAAAACAGCCATATCGAAATAACTGAATAACTTTCTCCGGTACTCCAACATACTTTCTAGAATCATTTCCGCCGGTTGCTCATTGGTGTAATCGTAAATCCCTCCTGCACCTGTCAATGGGGAAGAACTTCCAGGTCCAAGTCTTCGGGCTTGCCAAGCACGGATGCTGGTACCCCCACCCGCAAAGAAATACTTCTCATAGGGCAAGATACCCACGCTGACTCCATAAGGCCTTGCCATTCCGAAGTTGAGTCGGTAGGCGAGGGTTTGCTTTTTACTGATGGGGTAATACCGCCTAAAATCAATCTGACCTTTGAGCCATTGAAAATTGGCATAGTTAATATCCGGCGAATCATTTCTTCGGACGTTTGTGAAATTGAGTGTAGTACCTCCACTTTCAGCAAAAATCCGTAATAGTGAAGCTTTTCGGGTAGAAAAATCACCGTATCGATTGAAATTGATTAAAGTTTGCCCTGAAAAGCTGCTAATTAAGGAGGGAAGGAAAGACCAGATCAAATTGTTTCCATCTGTTTGTAAATTCTCAAGGATACCTAAGAATTCGTCTTGGATATAGGGTGTACGGATGTAACTGATATCCGCCGCATTGATAGTGAAAGACTGCCGATTGTTGCGCGTGGCCCAGGTATAGCCTAACTGTCCATTGATCGCATTTCGATTGTATTCGGGTCGGTTGGTACTCAAATACCCGAATTGAACGCGTGTGTTGGGATTGTATTTACCGAATTGCTGCAGTGTTTTTGGGGCAAAAGGGATTAAGAATCTCGGAAAAATTACCGAGAGTGAGGTATTGACCTCACTGCTTTGATATACCCCTTGACCTGTAGCAGATGCCACACCTTCCAAGCCAGCGCGAAAATTGAGTTCCAGAAGTTCTCCAGCGCGGAAGAAATTGCGATTTCTCAAGGCCGTACTAAAGAATGGGCCGGGAAGTTGTTCGGTTATGGTCATCCCCAACTGATTGGTCAATTGGTATTTCTGGTTGGGCTGCGTGAAAATTTGCGCAGTCAAGGAGGTTCCTAGCGTATCAAAGGTGATGTTGACAAAACGGAAAAGGTCCAGGCTATTGATCAGCCGCTGTGTTTCCAGTGCCTCGGTTCTGCTATAGGGCTTACCTTTTTGCATTTGAATGCGAGAAGCCAAGATTTTTGGGGAATAGCGATCTCGATAAAATGAAAAATCAATTCCTTGGTACTGGGTTTGAATTTGCCGGTCTGCAAATTCATCGGTAGGAGGATTGATTCGTAATCGGATGGTGTCCAAGGTATACACTTGGTGGCTCTCCGTAAACGTCGGTTTTTGGATTACTTGTTCCAGCCGTATGGACTTGGCTGCAGTATCTTGATAGGCAATGTAATTGACATAGGACTTGGCAAACATGTAATAACCCTTGTTTTTCAAGAGTTCTTCTAGGCGATTTCGCTCTGCAGCGATGTTGTCCTGATTGTATATCTGTCCTTGCTTAAGAAAGGAGTTGGAAGAAAAATCCGAAATCAGACCTTGAATAGCAGGGTTATCCGTACGGGTAAATACGGAATCTAGGATATAGGCCTTCTTTTCTTCAATCTCATAGGAGATAAAGGCTTTTTTATTTTTGGTAACTATGCTAAAGTTGACGTCTGCATCAAAAAAGCCATGATTAATCAGGTAGCCTTTCATGTTTTTTCTAGACTTTTCAACTAGGCTGCTATCCAATAACACGACAGGATTGCCCGTGCGCATCAGCGCATTTCCATATTCTAAATTTTTTCCTAGACTTTCGAGACGAAGCTTTAGTTTTTCTTCTTTTCGTTTGTATACCAACTCATTGCCTACAGAATCTTTAGTCATTTGTAGCGCGAGTAGTTGTTCGCTTGTTACCCGGCGTTTGGAGGCTACCTTGCTGCTATCGTGGAATTGATTCCCAAATCTATAGAGCATGACGCCCACGGAAGTGCCCAAAAATCGAGTATTGGGTTCCTGCTCCAACAGTTGCGTAAGGGCATCAGCATCTGCTTGCTTGACACCGACCAACTCATTCTCATAGACCACATAGGTACCTTCTTCCAAATTTCTGGTCAAAGAGCAGCCTAGGCAAAACCAGAGTAGATTGATAAAAAGTATATATTTGAAAGATTTCAAGTTCGAATGGGAGGAGGAATGCTAAGCAAAAATACGGTTAAGTTTATAAAATCCTTACATCAAAAGAAATACCGCACTGAGTCGGGTAAATTCTTTGTGGAAGGTGAGAAAAGTGTGGTTGAGGTTCTTCAATCCGATTTTACGCTGGATTTACTTCTGGTCACTCAGGAGTTTGCTAGCAAGTATACGCACCTGCTTCAAGGTGTTGGGGTAGAGGTTCTTCAAGTGACGGCAAATCAATTGGAGCAAGTGGGACAGTACCAAAGCAACGATGCTGCTTTGGCTGTAGTCCAGATGAAGCCAAATGAAGCCTTTGTTCCTGGTAAAGAAGAACTTATCCTAGCCTTAGACGAGGTGCGTGATCCGGGAAACCTGGGGACCATCATCCGTATAGCGGATTGGTATGGTATTCGGAAATTGATCTTTTCCCCCCATACCGCTGACTTTTACAACCCTAAGGTGATTCAATCCTCCATGGGATCTTTTACACGGGTTCAATTCTACTATGGGGAATTGGCTGAGGCGTTTCAAAATTGGAAATTACCCGTGTACGGCGCTTTTTTAGAAGGAGTATCTATTCATCAACTCGCTGATCCGAAACCTGGCGTGCTTCTTTTGGGAAATGAGTCCCAAGGAATTTCAAAAGAAATAGAAAAATGGGTCAGCAATAAGGTAACCATTCCCAGTTTTGGTGGGGCAGAATCACTGAATGTAGCCATCGCTACGGCCATTTTCTGTGATAATTTCAAACGACTGCTAAGTAAATGAAAACCAAACTGGCTTCACTTTTGGGTAGGGTTGGCCTCAACGGGTTTTTATTGGGAATTCTTGCTGCCATTGGGATGGCAGCCCTCTTCCCAGAAATCGGTTCCTCGGAATCAACCATCCCTTGGAAGCCATTCATTCAAGTAGGCATCGCCTTACTTTTCTTTTTTTATGGGCTGAAGTTAGATCCTACTCAATTAAGGGTGGGTTTAAGTAATTGGAAACTCCATGCTTTGATTCAATTGACCACTTTTTTAGGCTTTCCCCTGCTGGTGATTGGCCTGGTTTCTTTTTTTCCTGGATTGGACCCAAATTTTGCTTTGGGAATCAGTTACCTAGGTGCTTTGCCTTCTACAGTCAGTGCCTCGGTGGTTTTGGTGTCAATAGCGGGTGGAAATGTGGCTGCTGCGATATTTAATGCCAGTATTTCTAGTTTATTCGGGGTGGTGCTGACTCCGCTGTGGATGCGTTTGGCAGGAGGGGAGGTAGGGGGTGAACTTGATCTTTGGGCTTCTATTGTGGACCTATCGGTTAAAGTGGTCCTCCCTGTACTTTTGGGTTTACTTTTGCATCGTTCCTTGTTTCCAAAGATCAAGCCCTATTTGGTCAGGTTGAAATACTTGGATCAAACAGTCATTCTTTCCATTGTGTTTACCACTTTCTCAGAGTCCTTTTCACAGAAAATATTTTCTTCTTTTTCCTGGCTGAGTTTGGGGGGATTAGCCCTATTTATGCTGATTATTCTCTTACTGGTGGGTGGGATTCTTTTTCTACTAGTTCGGTTGCTCTTCTTTTCACGGGAAGATCAAATTGCTGCTCTTTTTTGTGGATCGACCAAGTCCTTGGTTCATGGGGTAGCCATTGGAAAAGTATTGTTTCCAAGCTCGGCCATCTTGGGCCTTGTTTTGCTTCCTGTGATGCTGTATCATTTACAGCAATTAATTTTGGGAAGTATTTTGGCCAAGTACTTTGAAAAAAATAAACCCTGAATAGAATTCAGGGCTGAGTACCATTTAAAGGTATTTTCCGGATAGTTCGAAGACCAAATCGATGTAGGCAGTGCTTGCGTCTTCTTTGGATTTCCCTTTCAACATTAGCCATGCATTGTATTTGGCAGCAGCCTTAAAATCAAATCCTCCAGGCCTTTCTTCTTCATTGTCCCCCTCTGTGGCTTGCTTGTACAATCCGTACAAACGAAGAAGTTCTTCGTTGGAAGGACGGGAAGTGAATTTTTGGGTGAGGGCTACTGCTTCCTCAAGTGTTGCTGGTTTCATAGATGTAGAAAGTCTTAGGGTACATTTTCTTTAGGAGAAAAAACAGCGCCTTTATTTCTATTCAGTCAGTTTGACGGGGAAAAGAAAAAAAGGCGCTGCTTGAAATTGCCAATGGCTTGGCTTATCGCTTAGGCATGGTTACGTAATCTCGTTCTGTGGCACCAGTGTATACCTGACGTGGTCTTCCGATTGGTTCACCTTTTTCAGTCATTTCTTTCCACTGAGCGATCCAGCCTGGGAGACGACCCAAGGCAAACATGACCGTAAACATGTCGGTAGGAATACCCAAAGCACGGTAAATGATGCCAGAGTAAAAATCCACATTTGGATACAATTTTTTGTCCACAAAGTACGGATCATTCAAGGCAGCAAATTCAAGTTCCTTTGCGATATCAAGGATTGGATCCTTCACGCCAAGTTTGGTCAATACGTCGTCTGCTGCTTTTTTGATGATTTTAGCTCTAGGGTCAAAGTTTTTGTACACTCGGTGTCCAAAGCCCATCAATCGGAAGGGATCATTCTTGTCTTTGGCTTTGTCCAAGTATTTCTTGGTATTTCCACCATCTGCTTTGATGGCTTCAAGCATTTCAATTACTGATTGGTTGGCACCACCATGAAGTGGTCCCCAAAGTGCATTGATTCCAGCAGAGATGGATGCATAAATTGGAGCTTGAGAGGAACCAACCATACGCACCGTGGAGGTGGAGCAGTTTTGCTCGTGGTCCGCGTGAAGAATTAAGAGTGCATCCAATGCTTTGGCCACGACTGGATCTACTTCGTAACGCTCTGCTGGGAACGCAAACATCATTTTCAAGAAATTGGAACAGTAATCCAATGAATTATCTGGATAGTTCACAGGGTGTCCCATCTTGTTTTTGTAAGCCCAAGCGGCAAAAGTTGGCATCTTAGCCAATAAGCGAATTATGCTCAAATTAACATCTTCAGCACTGCTATTTGGGTTGAGGGAATCTGGATAAAATGCTGAAAGCGAGCAAATTAATGAAGAGAGTACACCCATTGGGTGTGCATTGGATGGGAATCCATCCAAAATCTTTTTGATATCCTCATGCACCAAAGTGTGGTACGTGATCTGCTTGGTGAAATCATCAAATTGTGCTTGCGTAGGAAGTTCTCCATAAATGAGGAGGTAAGCCACTTCCATGAAACTAGATTTTTCTGCAAGATCTTCGATTCGGTATCCTCTGTATCTCAATATGCCTTCTTCACCATCCAAAAATGTGATTGAACTGGTCGTAGAGCCTGTGTTTTTGAACCCGGAATCAAGGGTGATCAGACCGGTATCACTTCTAAGTTTTGCAATGTCAATCGCAGGCTCATTTTCGGAACCTACAATAACTGGGAATTCAAATTCTTGTCCTTTGTAGAACAGTTTGGCAGAATCAGACATGATGGATTTGTTTGTAGCTTATTTTGGATGTGAACTCTAAAATCGGCCTTAAGTTACTAAAATCGGCCATTTTTTTAATAAATTATTCTAATGGTATGCTTAATCCTTGGGCTTCAAAAATGGACTCCTCTAAACTATTGATAACCAGTAGTTTTTGGTTTTGAGACTCAATAAACTCTATTTATGGAATAGATAAACCTATTTTTGTACAAATAAAAAAGTCCCGAAGGACTTTTACTACTCGCAAAAATGTTCAAAAACTTCTACCAAGTGCTCTCCAATCATCTTGGCATTTCTTCCTTCAATATGGTGTCTTTCGATAAAGTGTACGAGTTCACCATCCTTAAATAAGGCCATTGCTGGGGAAGAGGGAGGGTAAGGCAATACCAACTCTCGAACCTTGGCAACTGCATCCCGGTCATTCCCAGCAAATACAGTAGCTAATGTTGTTGGTTTCTTGCCAGCTTGCTCTAAGGCCATTCGTACGCCTGGTCTAGCTGCGCCAGCAGCACATCCACATACCGAGTTGACTACTACGAAAGTGGTTCCTTTGTGATTTGGACCTAGATGAGCCGCAACTTGCTCTGCTGTACGAAATTCTTCGAATCCAACGGCAGACAATTCGGTGCGCATGGGGGCAATTAATTCTTCAGGATACATAGTTCTGCGTGTTTATTTTTTCGTTTTAAAGAAATCCTAATTCTAATTTGGCCACTTCAGACATCATGTCTTGGGTGTAAGGAGGCTCAAAGGTAACCTCTACTTCTACATGATTTATGCCTTGAATTTGTTTGATTTTCTCCTTCACCTCCGAAGGAATAAATTCTGCCGAAGGGCAATTGGGGGAGGTAAGCGTCATCAATACAAAGACATTGTTGACCGGATAGACGCTAATCTCATAAATCAATCCGAGTTCATACACATCCACGGGAATTTCAGGATCATAGACCAACTTAATGGCAGTGACTACCTTGTCCCGAAGGTTCTCAATTTGGATGCTATTTTCAGAGGATTCGTCGACGTTCATGTTAGGCGTTTTGCTTAGTTTGAAAGGCTAGGGCATAGCGCTTCATTTGATTCATCATGGCCGCCAATCCATTGGATCGTTGACTGCCTAGGATATTCCCCATTCCAATACGTGGGATAAAGTCCAGGTTGGCCTCCAGAATCTCCTTTGGACTCCGGTGATTCAATACCCGTATCAGTAAGGAAATCAGGCCTTTGGTAATGTCGGTATTGCTATCGGCTCGGTAATGTACCTTGCCTTCTTTTTCCTCTGCAACCAACCAGACTTTGGATTGGCATCCCTGGATGATGTATTCCTCCTTACGGAAGTCCTCCGGAAAGGGTTCTAGATTTCCACCCAACTCCATGATGTAGAAGATGGTGGATTCTCGGTCTTCACCCAAGATCTCGAATTCGGACACGATTTCGTTTTGTATGTCTGTGATCGTGCTCATTTATTCTTTAGGCTAGCAATTTTGGTGACCGCTTGGGCAAATACTTCCACTTCTGTTTGGGTATTGTATACGGCAAAGGAGGCACGAACGGTGCCCTCAATTCCCAATCTTCGCATCAAGGGCTGGGTGCAATGGTGCCCAGTACGCACAGCAATTCCTTTGGCATCCAACAACTGCCCCACATCAAAGGGGTGCATGGATTGAATGTTGAAGGAGAAGACGGCTATTTTTTCAGCAGCAGTACCCACAGGAATCACTCCTTTGACATCCTGAAGGAGCGATACGGCATACTGCAGTAAGCCATGCTCATGACGATGAATGTTTGCCTTGCCTGTAGACGTGATGAAATCTAAGGCAGACTTAAATGCAATCACTTCAGCAATACTCGGTGTACCCGCTTCAAATTTGAAGGGGATGGTATTGTAGGTGGTTTTTTCAAAGGTTACTTCTCGAATCATTTCCCCTCCTCCAAGGAAGGGAGGCATTGCTTCTAAGAGTTCTCGCTTCCCATACAATACTCCAAGTCCTGTAGGGCCATAGAGTTTGTGTGCGGAGAAAACAAGAAAGTCACAATTGAGTGCCTGTACATCCACGTCCAAATGGGAGGTGGATTGTGCTCCATCCAACAAAACCTTTGCGCCTACGGCATGTGCCGCATCGATCATTTGTTTTACTGGGTTGATGGTACCTAGGGCATTGGAGGCATGCACCACACTGACCAACTTCGTTTTTGAACTGAGTAGTTTTTCGAATTCTTCAAAGATCAGTTCCCCAGTATCTGTGATGGGAATCACGCGAAGAATAGCTCCATTTTGCTCGCAGAGCATTTGCCAAGGCACAATATTGCTGTGATGCTCTAGGGTAGAAATGATAATTTCATCCCCTTTTTGAATGAATGTGGACCCGAAAGTCTTGGCAACCAAGTTGATGCTTTCGGTAGTACCTCGGGTAAAAATGATCTCTGCGGATTCTTTAGCCCCAATAAATGCGCGGACACTTTCTCGGGTTTCTTCAAACTGTCGCGTAGCGCGATCCGCCAAGGTGTGTGCACCGCGGTGAATGTTGGAGTTGTCTACTTCGTAATACTGCTGAATGGCATCCAGTACCGCTTTTGGCTTTTGCGTGGTCGCGGCATTGTCAAAATAAATCAAGGGATTTCCATTTACTTCTTGATGAAGTATGGGAAACTGACTCCTGATGGAAGTGACTTGGATCGGCATGGATTAGAATTTACTTCCGAGTCGCTCTTGGATCTGGGCTACAATGTAGTTGCGAAGGGAATCCACTTCGATTTTTTCTAGAACTTCCCCTGCAAATGCATAAAGCAGCAAGCCTGTTGCGGTTGTTTTGTCAATGCCTCGTGCTTGAAGATAGAAGAGGGCCTCTTCGTCCAATTGCCCAACGGTACACCCGTGGGAGCATTTTACGTCATCTGCCCAAATCTCAAGTTGAGGCTTGGTATTGATGATGGCATCTTCCGAAAGGAGGATGTTGTTGTTTTGCTGGAAGGCATTCGTCTTCTGTGCGATTTGGCGAACGAAAATTTTACCGTTAAATACGCCACGGCTTTGATCCGCAAGAATGCCTTTGTAGAGTTCATTGGATTCCGCATGCGGAATGGTGTGGTCTACATTGGTGTGGTTGTCGACATGGGTTTTGCCGTTGAGCAAGTAGATGCCAAACATGTTGCCCACAGAATTACTTCCCAATAGATTGAGCGTCAGGTTATTTCGAATCATGTCTCCCGAAAGGGTGATTTGGGTAGAAGTAAACTGAGAATCTTTTAGGATATCCGTCACCAAGTTGCTCACCTCGATCACGTGGTTGTGCTCTTGTTGGAGACTATGGTAAGTTAGGTCAGCATTGATCCCCCCTTTGATTTCCACTACCTTATTCACAAAGTAGGGGGCGTCATCTAAGGAAATAGGGTAATCGATAAAGGTTGCTTTGGAAAAATCTCCTGCTTCGATCCAAATACGTGGAGAAATCACTTGGCCTCCCTGTGCTTGGTGAAACTGGAGCAATAAAATAGGACTGTCAATCTCCTTCTTTTTCTCAAGGGAAATGTGAAGACCATCCGAGAATGTAGCCTGGTTTAAGGCTACAAAGGAATCTTTGTCTGCTTTGGCAATGCTTCCCAGCGGGGTAGATTCATTTTCAGAAAGCAGGTTCACAGATATTCCATCCACGGAAGTGGATAGTTCTGGAAGATACTGTCCATTGGAGAAAACCAATACTGTCCCTTCAAAACCAGCAAATACGGCGGATTTTACTTGTTCTACACTAATTTTTACCGGTTTTGCTGGAGAAAAATCAGTTAGGCTTGTCTCCAATTTCTTCGCAATCGGAGTAAACTTATATTCTTCGGCTTTCGGGGCAGGCAATCCTTGCGCATAAAAGCTCTCTTTGCCCAATTGGCGCAAAGAAGAATAGGTTGCGGGTGCTGCTTCAAAAAGACCAAGAACGAATTCCTGTTGGGTCAAGGTACTCATGGGTGTTGCGGTTGGGATCAGACAGTGGCGGTAGAATCAACTTCTTCTTTGATCCAATCGTAGCCTTTTTCTTCTAGTTCTAGAGCAAGTTCTTTGGTGCCGGACTTCACGATTCTTCCTTTGTACAGTACATGCACAAAATCGGGTACGATGTAATCTAGCAATCGCTGGTAGTGGGTCACCACGATGGTGGCAGTCTTTTCAGACTTCAACTTGTTTACCCCATTGGATACAATGCGAAGCGCATCAATGTCAAGGCCAGAGTCAGTTTCATCCAGAATGGAAAGCATGGGCTCAAGCATCGCCATTTGGAAGATTTCATTTCGCTTTTTTTCTCCACCGGAGAAGCCCTCATTCAAGGATCTGCTCAACAATTTCTGATCAATTTCTACCAAGGCCATTTTTTCCTTCATCAAGGAAAGAAACTTGACCGCGTCCAAAGGTTCTAGCCCTCGGTATTCGCGAACTTGGTTGAGTGCGGTACGTAAGAAATTGGTGGTGGATACCCCCGGGATTTCGATGGGATACTGAAATGCCAAAAACACGCCTTCACGCGCACGGTCTTCAGGAGAGAGTTCAAGAAGTTCTTTTCCTTGAAAGATTACTTCTCCTTCGGTCACTTCATATTCTTCTCGTCCAGCAAGTACGGAAGCTAGGGTAGATTTGCCTGAGCCATTTGGTCCCATGATGGCATGTACTTCACCTGCTTTTACTTCTAGGTTGATTCCTCTAAGGATAGGAGTGCCTTCAATGGAGGCATGTAGATTTTTAATAGATAGCATGAGCTAGTTTTTCTAAGGTAAGCGTTTGATTAGCGATTGGGTTAAGCTACCGCGGTAGGTTAACCAACCGAACCCTCAAGGGTAAGTGCTAATAGTTTCTGTGCTTCCACCGCAAACTCCATCGGGAGTTGGTTCAGTACTTCCTTGGCGTAACCGTTGACAATCAAGGCTACCGCATCTTCAGTAGCTATTCCGCGCTGATTGCAATAGAAGATCTGATCCTCACCGATTTTAGAGGTAGTTGCCTCATGTTCCACTTTAGCTGATGGATTAGCAATGTCGATGTAAGGAAAGGTATGTGCTCCACAATGGTTGCCCATCAAAAGAGAATCACATTGGGAGAAGTTGCGGGCATTGTGTGCACGCTTCATCACCTGAACCTGTCCTCGGTAGGAATTTTGAGATTTACCTGCAGAGATACCCTTGGATACAATCCTTGATTTGGTGTTTTTACCGATGTGAATCATTTTAGTTCCTGTATCGGCTTGCTGGTAATTGTTCGTAACGGCTACAGAATAGAATTCTCCGATGGAATAATCTCCCTTTAGGATGCAGGAAGGATATTTCCAGGTGACGGCCGAACCCGTTTCGACCTGAGTCCAAGAAATCTTGGAATGGTCTCCCGCGCAAATTCCTCGCTTGGTTACAAAATTGTAGATTCCACCTTTTCCATCTTTGTCACCGGGAAACCAGTTCTGAACGGTAGAGTACTTTACTTCGGCATGTGCACCGGCATAGATTTCTACCACTGCAGCATGCAATTGGTTTTCATCTCGCTGAGGGGCAGTACAGCCTTCCAAGTAGGATACATAGGAAGAGTCGTCTGCTACAATCAATGTGCGCTCAAATTGTCCTGTATTCGCAGCATTAATACGGAAATAGGTGGACAATTCCATTGGGCAGCGTACTCCTTTGGGGATGTAGCAAAAAGAGCCGTCTGAAAAAACGGCAGCATTTAATGCAGCATAGTAGTTGTCGGTCATCGGAACTACTGAGCCTAGGTATTTTTTAACAAGTTCAGGATGCTCTTTCACGGCTTCGCTGAAGGAACAGAAAATGATCCCTAGTTTACCTAAGGTGTCTTTGAATGTAGTGGCTACGGATACCGAGTCGAGTACTACATCAATCGCAATTCCTTGCAGTCTTTTTTGTTCATTGAGAGAAATCCCTAGTCTTTCATAGATGGCAATCAACTCAGGGTCGACTTCATTGATGTTTTTTGGCTTTTTACTTTGCTTGGGTGCTGAGTAGTAGCGCAAAGCCTGCAAGTCCATCTTTGCATAATGAACATTGGCCCATTCTGGCTCGCTCATGGCTTGCCACGTTTTGTATGCCTTTAGTCTCCATTCCAACAGCCAATTCGGCTCTTCTTTTTTGGTAGAGATCCAGCGAATAATATCCTCATTTAGGCCCAGTGGGGCCTCATCTGTTTCGAAATTAACGGACCAGCCATGCTCATACTCTTTTGCGGTTAGGTCTTCTAAAATCTGATTGTCCTTGCTCATGTACTGAGTTGTTTAGACTAATTATATTTTGGTCGTAAAAGTACAACATTCAAATAAAAAAATATGTTCTCCAGCTTATTAAAAATCCTGTAGGATCCCTAGTTTTTTTTAATGTATTTATTTCAACTTCCTGATAAGCAGAGAAGTATACGTAAAAAAAAATGTGAAGTTATTTCTTCACATTTTTTCCTAGGAATGGAGGACAATCGATTTCTTATTTATCTAGATTTAATCTAAATAGAATTATTTCTCTTTGTCAAAAAATTGGATCGGTCGATTAATGCTTTCTTCCAATACGATGAGTGTTTCTGTACGGTCTATGCCGTCCACTTTCTGGATTTTGTCCAGTACGAGACGAAGGTGATTCGTATCTCTGCAGATGATTTTGGCGAAAATAGAATAGTTACCCGTGGTGTAATACGCACTGACAACCTCGGCGATTCCTTTTAATTTCTCGATAACTGTGTCATACAAGGAACTTTTCTCCAAGTAGATTCCTAAAAAAGCAGAGATATCGTAGCCTAACTTGGAGAAATCAATGTTTAGGGTAGCGCTTTTTACTACGCCCATGTCCTCCAATTTCTTCATTCGCACATGGACTGTACCCGAGGAAACGAATACTTTTTTTGCTATTTCCGTGTAGGGCGTCTTCGCATCTTCATTGAGTAAAGAAATAATCTTTAGATCAACATTATCGATATCTAAAATTTTGTCCATTTTTCGGTGTGTGATTTAGATGATTTTTAATAAAGAACGCCTAAAATTATAGATTGTTTAAAATATTACAAAATTAATTTTTCAATTTGCAATTTTGAACAAAATCTATTTGCTTTGTGAATCTAATCTAAAGCCAAATTAAATTTTGAGATTTTGAATTAAAGATTCAAAAATTAGTCACTCATCCGATTTAGGCCGAAGAATTGAATTTGAAAAAGAACTTTTAATCTCTAAAGTTATATTTGGGTTTATATTCTGAAAAGGGTCTCGTCTATGACGAGACCTTTTTGTTTTTTTAATGAGTTTAGCCTATATTTTTTTTGAGCGGCACGTAATTCTCTGGTTCTCTTCCTTATTTTTCGCTAGTCAATGTCTCTTTCTATGAAAAAACACATCCTTACGCTGCCTGTCTTACTTCTTGCAGGAAGTCTTTCTGCTCAGGTTAGACCTTTTGTACCAGAGAAGCCTTATCCCGAAAAGATTACCAAATCAACCCAGTATTGGGTTTCTGGTGAACGCCATGGAAGTTCGTTTTTTAAAAAGCATTCCTTTCCTGAGGTTGAATACATTCCAGGTACCAGTCTTGACTTTAGTCGTTACCACACCGTAGATGTCATGTACCATTGGTACGAAACCTGGGCAAAGCAATACCCACAGCTGGTAGACCTCTATGTGATCGAAGAATCGTTTGAGGGAAGACCAATCTACCAAATGACGCTGACCAATAAGGCTACTGGGAAAGATACAGACAAGCCAGCGGCCTATTTTGAAGGAGGCAGACACTCGGGCGAAATCACTTCCAGTGAATCTATCCTGTGGTTGACGCAGCATTTATTAGAGCACTATGGCAAAGACCCAGAGATCACCGCGCTTATCGATACCAAGGCAATCTACTTGCGTCCTCAAAATAACCCAGACGGTTCAAACATGTACCTATTTACTGCTCAGCGAAACCGCAGTACCGTAAAGCCGCACGATACCGATCGGGATGGTTTGGTGGATGAAGATCCAGAGGAGGACTTGGATGGAGACGGCATCTTGTATCAAGTTCGAAAAAAGGCAGTGACTCCTGAAGAAAAAGAAAAGGCAAACTACATCCTGGATCCTAGAGACCCCAAAGGCAGGTTGATGAAGCAAACTTTCCCTGGAAAGGGGGAATACCTGATGTACAGCGAAGGGATAGATAACGATGGCGATGGTCGCTACAACGAAGACGGAATTGGAGGCTTGGATCTTCACCGCAACTATCCAGAAAACTGGAGGCCCAACACCGGCGGAGACCTTACGGGCAGGGGATACACCCAATTTGGTGCAGGAGAGTACCCACTCAGCGAAATTGAATCCAGAGCCACCGTCTTGTGGATGATGAGTCACCCCAATATTTCGGTGGTCAATTCCATGGATACTCGGGTACCCATGCACTTGCGTCCACCGTCCACTTCCAAAAGTGAGGAACGCATGTATCCACAGGATTTGGCGATTTACAAGGAGATGGATCAATTGGGACTTTCATTTACCGCCTACCCTTGGGCTGGCGATGTGTACGAAACCTATGCCACCCGATACAAGGTCAATTCCTTGTCGGGTGATCCGCTCAAGCCGGAGCCGCTTTTCGGACATGGACCTGACTTCGGCTACTTTTACTATGGCAGCATTTGGTATGGGGATGAGCTCTGGAACAATGGTGCGATGAAGGATTACGATAACGACGGCATCTACGACGATTACGACGGATTGATGTGGGATGACGAGGCGAATGGAAGCAAAGGGTTTAAGGTTTGGACAGCGTTTAACCATCCTGAACTGGGTGAAGTAGAGCTTGGCGGCTTTCACCCCAAGTTTTTTGGACAAAATGGTCCTCCTTGGCAGTTGGAAAGTTGGGCGAAGAAACAAGCGCTCTTCAATCTTGCCATGGCAAAAAGACTGCCTCAGCTCGTGGTGGAGGATTTGAAAGTGAAGAAATTGAAGGCTGGAGAATACCAAGTGACTCTAACCTGGACCAATTCCGGTAAGTTGCCAGTGGCTTTGGAGCAAGCGAAACTGGTGAAAATCGTGCAAGAGGATCGCGTATCCTTGGATTTTGACAAAGCCTTGCTAAAAGGTGATCAAGACGCTACGGTTCGAATTTCCACACCAAGCTTGTACGACAAAACCATCTATGCAGGCTACACTGGAGCAGGTGAGAAGAAGACCGCCACTTTTGTGGTACAGGTAAAAGGCGATGAGCCAGTCAAAGGAAAAATTAAGCTTTCTTCCACCCGAGGAGGATTTATCGAAAAAGAATTTACCCTAAGTAATTAATTATACATGATCAATTTACGAAGTACTATTGGATGGGTTTTTACCCTTCTGCTGATCTCTCAGTCCCTTTTTGCACAGCAAAAGCGATCACTGACCCATGCCGATTACGACGGTTGGGAGAGCCTTTCTTCAGATAAAATTACCAAGAATGGACAGTTTGTTGGGTACCAGATCTCCCCTCAAGATGGGGATGGCAGATTGGAAATTTTCCCTTTTAAAACTCCCAGCAAAAAGACTATTGTTCCTCGTGGCACGGGATTCTTATTTACCCCTGACGATTCCTTTGCTGTAGGGAAAATTGTAGCTCAAAAAGACTCCGTTCGGGTACTTAAACTAAAAAAGAAGAAGGGGGATGACTTGCCAAAGGATAGTTTATTTATCCTTCAGCTGGCAACAGGGAAGTTGGAAAAAATCGCTCGCGTGAAGTCTTTTGCAACCCCAACCGAGAAGGGGAGTTGGATTGCCATCCACCTAGAAAAGGAAATTGCCAAGAAGGAGGATTCCAAAGAGAAGAGCAGCTCCGATTCTACCAAGAAGGCTGAAAAACCTAAAAAGACAGATGGAACCAAACTGATGGTTAGGACTCTTGACGGAACAAAAACTTGGGACATCGACCGCGTCAAGTCATTTAGTTTCTCCCCAAATGGAGACTTCCTCTATTACGTACTTGCTGAAGAGGAAAAACAAGACAATGCCGCCCTGCATGTGCTTGAATTAGCAACTGGAGCGCAGCACTTAGTACATGAAAAGATGACTTCCTATGCGCGAATGACCTTTTCTCCTCAGTCGGGTTACCTTTCTTTTGTTATCAGTGACGATTCCTTAAAAGCTAAAAAGCCAAGCCATAAGTTGCTGGTTTATGATGTAAAAAAGAAAGCCATGCTGGCTGAATTGGATAAATCTGCAGTCAAACTTGAAAATAGTCGCATCAGTCCAGATGCTTCACTTCGGTTTTCAGAGGATGAAGGGCGCCTATTTTTTGGAGTTACTGCCGAATACCAGGACTATGCCTATGAAAATGACACCACAATCTTGGATGAGGATCGCGTAAGCCTTGACATCTGGGGCTGGCAGGAGGATGAAATCCAACCCATGCAATTGAAGAACAAGTCTCAGGAAGAAAAGAAGAGTTACTTGGCAGTCCTTTCCTTGAAAGACAAGCAGGTCGTTCAATTGGGAACTCCAGAGGTGGATGAAGTACAACTGGAAAACAAAATCACCAAAAACATTGCTTTGGCCTGGACAGACGCTCCTTACAGAAGAAATTCCAGTTGGGACATCCAGTTGGGAAGAGATTTATACCTCCTGGATTTTGCCACAGGAAAGAAGGAATTGATTGAAAAAAATGCATCAGGATCTGCACGACTTTCTCCCTCAGGGCAGTATGCCTATTGGTATGCATCACGTGATAGTGCTTGGGTGGCCTATGATCTCAAATCAAAAACCAAGATCAATTTAACCAAAGGCTTGCCTGTTCCATTTTTCGACGAATTGAATGATTCCCCTTCTTTACCGAGTAGTTACGGGGCAGAGGGATGGCTTGCTGGTGACGAGTCTTTGCTGATCAATGATCGCTTTGATATCTGGAAAATTAACCCTCGCAATCCAAGTGCTGCTCAGAACATTACTTCAGGTGCGGGTAGAAAACAGCAAATTACTTTCCGAAGAGAACGATTGAAGGTAGATGAGGTGGAGATCGATTCCAAAGAACCTTTGATTTTATCAGCTTTTGATGAGCAAACGAAGAAGAGTGGGTATTTCACAGGAGATTATTCCGGCAAAAACATACCCAAGCAATTGCTTCTCACCGACCATCGCTATGCGGGGCTGAAGAAGGCGGAAAATTCCAATCAGGTACTTTTAAGAAGGTCGACTTATGTGGAGAACCCAGACCTTTACTTGGGTGACTTGACTTTTTCTTCCTTAGTGAAAGCCTCTTCCTTGAACCCTCAGCAGGCCAACGTCAAGTGGGGAAATGTCAAACTAGTATCCTATTTGGCTCAGGATGGCAGTCCCTTGCAAGGACTATTGTTTACGCCAGAAGGGTTTGATGGGGTGAAGAAATTCCCAATGATGGTGTATTTCTACGAACGAAATAGCGAGACCCTGCACAATTACCGTGCGCCAGCTCCCAGCCGATCCACGATCAACATCCCGTATTTTGTGAGCAATGATTACGTGGTATTTGTACCCGATATCAAATACGATTTGGGTCTTCCAGGGCCTAGCGCTTACGACTGTATCCTACCTGGAGTACAAGCAGTGGTTGCACTAGGCGGTATTGATAAAGAGAACATGGCGATCCAAGGCCAAAGTTGGGGAGGCTATCAAGTGGCGTATTTGATCACCCGAACCAATCTTTTCAAAGCAGCAGGAGCTGGTGCACCGGTGGTCAACATGACTTCCGCTTATGGGGGTATTCGCTGGGGAACGGGTATGAGCCGCATGTTTCAATACGAGCAAACCCAATCTCGTATTGGTGGAACGCTTTGGGAAAAGCCGCTGTACTACTTGGAGAACTCACCCTTGTTTACCCTGGATCGGGTCAATACGCCGGTCTTGATCATGCACAACGACGCAGATGGTGCAGTGCCTTGGTACCAAGGGATTGAAATGTTTATGGGGCTCAAGCGCCTCAACAAGCCTGCTTGGCTACTTCAATACAATGGAGAGGATCACAACTTGGTGCAGCGAAAGAATGCGAAAGACCTTTCGGTTCGTTTGAGTCAGTTCTTTGACCATTACTTGAAAGGCGCTCCTGCTCCGCTATGGATGACCGAAGGGCTACCTGCCGTAGAAAAAGGAAGAACACTCAAGTACGAGTTGGAGAATTAAATCCCCGTTTGTTCAACCAACAAAAAACGCCTCCAGAAATTTTGGAGGCGTTTTTTTATGGACTTTACTGATGAAAATACTTAAACCTTTTTAAATGGCTACGGGTGCTTTGATGTGTGGATGTGGATCGTAGTTGAGCAATTCAAAATCTTCGTAGGTGAAGGCAAAGATGTCTTTCACCGCAGGATTGATCTTCATAGTAGGGAGGGGTCTGCATTCTCGGCTAAGTTGCAATTCGGTTTGCTCCAAGTGGTTCAAATACAAGTGTGCATCACCGAAGGTATGAACGAAGTCTCCGGGCTCGAGATCACACACTTGAGCGACCATCATCGTGAAGAGCGCATAAGAGGCAATGTTGAAAGGTACGCCGAGAAATACATCGGCACTTCGCTGGTAGAGTTGGCAGGATAATTTTCCATCTGCCACGTAAAATTGGAATAGGGTGTGGCAAGGGGGGAGCGCCATTTCATCTACATTGGCCACATTCCAAGCGCTCACTAGATGTCTTCTGCTATCGGGCTTGGTTTTGATTTGGTGGATTAGGTTTTTGATCTGGTCGATTTCTCCACCTTTTCCATCTGGCCAGTGTCTCCATTGGTAGCCGTAGACTGGACCTAGATCTCCATTTTCATCTGCCCATTCATCCCAAATGGATACGCCATTTTCTTTCAGCCAGTTGATATTGGAATCACCTCTCAAAAACCAAAGCAATTCAATGATGATGGAGCGTAGGTGCAATTTCTTGGTGGTCACTACCGGAAATCCTTCTGCGAGGTTAAATCGCATTTGATGCCCAAACACACTGATTGTTCCTGTCCCGGTTCGGTCAGTTTTTTTAACTCCTTCGGAAAGGATTCGCTTCATCAAATCGTGGTATTGCTGCATAGGGGCTGAGGTTTTACTAAGGATGCAAGATAGGAAATTGACCTATTTTTTTTGATAAGGTAACGACCGTATTTGGTTGAAATTTGGAAGCGCTCGTCCAAAGATACGCTTCAATTTCAAAAGAGCTTTAAGGCTCAAACCCATCCCAGGTAAATGTGGCTGCAATGGGGTAATGATCTGAATAGTCCACTTCACTGTGGGTTTTAAACTGCAGAGGAGTCAGGGTAGAAGAGGCGAAAATATGGTCTATTCTTAAGAAAAAAAGAATACGATTGAAGGTGAAGCCGAATCCTCTTCCAGCAAGTTCAAATGCGTTTTGCAGCGATTCACTTAGTCGGAAGTAGGCATTGGAGTAAGGGATTTCATTCAGATCCCCCATTAATATGACAGGGTAGGGGCTATTGTTGTAGTGCTCCTCCAGAATATTCATTTGCTGAGTCCGCTTGAGGCTCCCGAGGTGAAGTTTGCCTAGAGTCTGCTTGTACACTTGCTTGGCACTGTCGTAATTTTCAAAAGCTTCTGCTTCAATAGACATGGATGCCAAGTGGACATTGTAAATTCTTAAGGTGTCTTTTCCAACTTCGATATCTGCAAAAATGGCTCCGTTGTTGTTTTTTTCATCAAACACGACCCCTTCATTGACGATGGGGTATTTGGAAAAAATGGCCATCCCATAGGATCTATTTTTGGGTTCTCCGCGAAGGGGATGGTAGGTGTAGTTGAATTCCCCTTTCTTGCTCAAGAATTTTAATGCATCTTTATTTTCGATGGTATAATCTTGGTAAAATTCCTGTATGACTTTGATGTCTGCATCTTGTTCATTCAACCAAGAAAATACAGTAGGGTCTTCTGCACCGATAGGAGGATTTTTGTAGTTGAAAAGGTGTGCGTTGTAGCTCAGCACTTTTAATCCTTCAGCAGCTTCATTTTTGGGATGAAATTGGAAAGTAATGAGCAAAAATTTATACCCGATAGCTAAGCAAAGTAAGGGGAAGAAAGCGAGTCTTCTCCAGGCTAGCGCGAGCATAAAGAATAGAAATGCATTCGCAATCAGTGCCACCGGAACCAAAAATGGCAGTAATCCAGCATAAGGGAACACCTCTGGAGAAATGAATACGCTACCAAAAACTAGCAGACTCAAAACAAAGATTAGCCCAGTAATAAATTTCATTTGAATAAGTCAGCGGTGATGTACTCGATTTGGCTTTCAAAAATGAGAAAATTTTAACCAAAAAAAACGAAAACTAGTTCTTTTCAGAAGGGTATTGGTCTTTGTTCGATTTTGTTTTTCTTCTTTTCAACCTTCGAGAAATTGTCACGTATAAATTCACATTGATTTTTAATTCCTTCTATTAAATTTACTAGAAGAAAGTACTACTAAAATTTCACCTATGAAGAAGCACTATTTAGGATTGATCCTGGTCGGTTCCCTTACATTGACCCTGGCTTGTCAGCCCAAATCAGAAGAATCGACTGCTACAGAGACTCAAGAACAGTTGCCCGAACAAGCTACTGAAAAGAAATCAAGTCCATTGGTAACGAAAGAAGGACAGATTGCGGGTAAGACGATTAAGGTGCAATACGGATCGCCTTCCGTCAAAGGAAGAACGATATGGGGAGACCTGGTTCCTTACAATATTGTTTGGAGAACGGGTGCGAATGAAGCTTCCTACATTGATCTGGCAACTGCCATCACGGTTGAAGGAAAGGCTTTGGCAGCAGGCAAATATTCCATTTTCACGATCCCTAAAGAAAATGGCACTTGGACCGTGATTTTCAATTCAGATTGGAATCTAGAGCATGGGCATTTTCAGTACGAAGAAAAAAATGATGTGCTTCGCGTAGAGGTTCAGCCCCAGTGGGAAGAAACTAGCCAGGAAAGTTTGTCCATGGAAGTGGAAAGTCCAGGCTTGGTGATTCGGTGGGAAAAACTCAAACTCCCAATTTCGATTCAATAAACTCCTCAAATCCCCGACCATCCAGTCGGGGATTTTTTTTGATTTTAAAATTCCCTAAGTTTCCGATACAATTGGTAACCCAAAAAACTAATCCCCCCAGGAGTTGGCTATGAAATACCTTTCCTTTATCAGTACACTTGTGATCACCTGTGCCTTAGGGGTATTGGTAGCACTCCCATTTGGACAGATTCCGCCTATCGCGCCTTTGCTCGATCCCAACCATGGATTTTGGCAAAATTCCTTCTCAGAAGATCAATTAGCGGAGGAATCCTTGGAGCTAGAAAATTTGAATGCTCCAGTAGAAGTGGTCTATGATGAACAATTGATTCCGCATATCTATGCTGAGAATGAATTGGACCTTTACCGAGCCCAAGGGTACATTACGGCAAAGCACAGGCTCTGGCAGATGGAATTTCAGACTCGCGCAGCAGCAGGAAGACTCGCCGAATTGGTGGGACCTATGGCTTTGGAAATGGATCGAATGACTCGTCGAAAAGGGTTGGCTTATGGTGCGGAACGAGGAATTGCTTATTTAAAAGAAGAGGATCCTGCCACTTTAGCCTTGGTGGAAGCCTATGCCGATGGGGTCAACCAGTACATCGCCCAATTGACCGATGCAAGGCTACCGGTAGAATACAAGATTTTGAACTACAAGCCAGAGGCCTGGTCTGCCTATAAATCCCTGCTTTTGCTCAAATACATGTCCGACATGTTGGTAGGGGATCGGGATTTGGAATACAGTAACTTGAAGAAAATACTGGGTAAGGCAAATTTGGATCGTCTGTATCCTGACTTCCCAAAAGAAAATGATCCCGTGATTGAAAAAGAGCGGGTATGGGATTTTCAATCCTTGTATCCCGCCAAGCCAGATAGTTTAACCTATCCAGAAGAGACGCTTCAATTGGAGGCCTTGGTACAGCCTACCGAAGGGACAGGTTCCAACAATTGGGCAGTGAGTGGGAAGAAAACCAAAAATGGGCATCCCATTCTCGCCAATGACCCCCACTTAAGTTTGAATTTACCCTCACTCTGGTATTCCATGCAGTTGAGCACGCCTCAGCATACGGTAAAGGGGGCAACACTTCCAGGCGCCCTTGGTGTGATCTCTGGATTCAATGAGCACATTGCTTGGGGTGTGACCAATGCCACCAAGGACACGCGAGATTGGTACAAGATCACTTTCCAAGATGCGTCCCGAAAAGCCTACAAGTATGGGGAAGAATGGAAAAACTCTGAATTTAGAATTGAAGAAATCCAGGTAAAAGGGGAGGAAGCATTCTTGGATACCGTGGTGTACACGCACTATGGACCGGTGGTTTACGACAAATCCTTTAAATCTGACCGTCAGGATGTCAATTTTGCACTTCGTTGGATTGTGCATCAAGGCACCTCCAATGAGCAAAAAACGTTTCTGCAACTCAATAAAGCGACCAACCATGCAGGGTATACGGAGGCTTTGAAGGATTATGCTGCTCCTGCACAAAACTTCGTATTTGCCTCCAAAACTGGGGATATCGCCATGCGAATTCAAGGGAAATTTCCCTTGAAGTGGAAGGAGCAAGGCAAATTCTTTATGGATGGGGCCGATCCTAGAATGGAATGGCAAGGGTATATTCCTTTCGAACACAATGCGAATACCTTAAATCCTGAACGCGGGTTTGTGTCTTCTGCCAACCAACATCCAGTAGATAGTACTTATCCCTACTATACCTTTGATCATTCCTACGAGCATTACCGAAATCGCAGGTTGAACACGAAGTTGACCGCCATGGATCAGATTACTGTGGAGGACATGAAGGCCTTGCAGTACGATTCCTACAACTTGCAAGCTGCGGAATCTTTACCAGTGCTCCTCAATTTGCTGGCAGGATATGGAGGATCCTCCAAGGAGGCTCAGAAATATATAGCGGACTTGAAAGGCTGGGATTATTTTGCTGACCCTACCAAGAAAGGACAGACGCTTTATTCGATTTGGTTTGCTGAAACAGCAGAAAGTATCTGGAGAGAATTGATGGACCAAGGTGCCCCAGTGGTACGTCCAAACAATTACCAAACGATTGCTTTGATGCGTGATACGCCAGAGGATGCGGTTTTTGATGTGCACATGGCAGCAGGTATTCAAACAGCCCAGTACCACGTACAGGTAGGTTTTGATTCCTTACTGGTGGCCATGAAAAAATGGGAGGCAGAAGAAGGAGATTACGGCTGGGCCGATTACAAGAAAACGACTATCCAGCACCTTGTGCCTACGTTCAAAGCCTTCTCTGTGCCAGATGTGTATACTGGAGGAGGAGCGGGTATTTTGAATGCCACAGGTCCTAGACATGGCGCTAGCTGGAGAATGGTCGTAGAGATGGGGCCAACAATCAAGGCTTTTGGTATTTATCCTGGTGGACAATCCGGAAATCCTGGAAGTAAATTCTACGATAATTTCATTCCTATTTGGGCCAAAGGGGATTACGTAGACTTTGGGTTGAAGAAGAAGGAAGATCAAAAAGGAATATTATTCAAAACGATTTTAAACTAAGCCTACCTATGAAATTTCTGTTATTCACGCTGCTGAGTACTTTACTCGTAGTTTTTCTAAATAGTGTAGCACCTTATTGGGTTGTGATGATTGCCGTTACTGTACTGGCTGCCTTGATTCGTCCAAGCAATTGGGGAGGATTTCTGGGTGGAGGCCTGGGGATGGGTGTAGCCTGGCTGGGTCAAACGCTCTACATTTCTGCGGTGACCTCCAGTACACTTCCTGACAAGATGGGTGCATTAATGGGCCTTGGCTCAGGACTTAGTTTGATGGTACTGACTGCAGTTTTGGGCTTTATTCTTGGAGGATGTTCAGGACTTCTTGGAGTACATTTTCGAAACTTGGTACAAAAGAAGCCTACCGACGTCTACCTAGGGTAAGCAGCTTTCCTGTACTTCTCCGTATTTATCCGCTAGGTAAAAAAACAATGCGGCCCTTTCTTATCCCAAATGGATAAAAAAGGGCCGCATTGCTATTTGATCCAATAAATTAGGGATGAAGCGCAGTATCTTGATCAGGACCCTTGGGAGCGACCAAGATTACCTTTTCTTTGTCTACCACCACCGAGCCGGGCGCGGATCCTTTGACTTTCCGTACAAACTTGGCTTCGGTCACAATCACGGGACTCAGGGAATCGGTTTTGAGTTTGGAGTAAAATGCGGCTAGAGATGCAGCACGCTCCACTACCTGCTGGGGAACAGTGGGCATGCCTTTTCTTCGAATGATCACATGCGAACCCGGTACTTGCCTGGCATGGAGCCAAAGGTCGTCTTTGTGCACAAAGTTGCGCAGCATCTCGTCATTGTCTTTGGCGGATTTCCCCACCCAGATCGTATATCCTTCTACCTCAAAAACCTTGAAAGGACTGCTCACTTCCGTTTTGGATGCTGGAAGGTCTTCCTTATGTTCCTTTTTGAATTCTTTCAATGCCCTGAAATCCTGTGCTTCTTGGAGTCGATCAAGTAGGGATTGAAGGGACTGGGCCTGCGCTTTTTTAGCGGCTAAAGTTTTTTCCAATTGATCAATTTCCAATTGCCGATTTTTTGATTTCCGGTAAAGGGAAGCAGCGAGGTCCTGTGGTTTTTGATTGGGTTTGAGACTTATTTTTACCGTTTCTCCTGTGTAAAAATTATCCAGTTCAGCCTCACGGTTACTTTCTCCAAATGCATGGAGGTTGGCCATCAGCACATCTGCAAGTTGAGACGGGGGAGGGGAATCTTTCAATTCTTGCAGTTTTTCACCCGATTTCTTGAGGTAGGCTTCCGTTCTTTTGAGTTGATCTTGGTAAGATTTGAGGAGGCCATTTTTCTCTTTCTCAAAACTTCCCAGCACCAAGGCTTGGTAAAACAGTTCATTGCAGGCTTGTATAGGATCTGCATAAGTAGCCTTCGCCTCCGCCTCCGGGAGTAGGCTAAGCAGCAGTTCGCCCTCTTTTTCAACCAAGGCGTACAAAGGACTATCCAAGAGATCTAGTAGTTCTTGAATCAATCCCCATTTTGCATTTAGGTTGAGTTCAAGGTACCCTTTTTGCTTGAGCCAAGCCCGTGGTACTGGGCCTAGGGTAGGTAAAAATTGTGAAACGTTCCCTTCTAAGTGTATAAAATGTTCCAAACTCAAGTCAAGTTGTCGATCCAGAGTTCGCCAATCCAGTATTTTATCTTCGGAAATGACATTTCTAAACCAAACTTCAGGTTCAGTTGCCTCAGGGAGGTAAAGCAAGCAATTACTCCGGTTGCCATGGAGTTTGAAGACCAGCACTTTTCCTGAGGAAAGTTCAAACTTGATGGCTCGTTCATTTGAAAATACCTTGCAGGATCGGATTTGATCCCCAATAAGTTTATCAAAGAGACTCACTGAATTCCGTTTTGCTCGGTGAAACTGGCTCGGAAAAGAAAGGTATACCTGTGGAGGTAAAAAATGGGCGCGGATAAACTGTGTTCCCTGAGCACCTTCGGTCTCAAGGATTAATTCATCTTTGCTTTGGGAAAAGCAGGCCACAATCGTATTTCCTGCAAACGAATCCGAAAGTGCCGGAGCGAGGAATCGTAGAAAATGGTAGGTCAGGTGCATGGCTAGAGGTGCAACTTAAGTCCATCGTACCCTAAATACATCCCTTCAGGAAGTTCCTTCTCTACTTCAGCATGGAGTCCAAGCCGGTGAGAAATATGGGTGAAATAGGTTTTTTTTGCGCCAATGCGCTTGGCTTGCTCGATGGCTTGATCTAAAGTAAAGTGGGAGATGTGCGGCTCTTTTTGCAAGGCATTGAGTACCAAAATTTCTGATCCCTCCAGGAGGGCGTAAGTTTCCTCTGGGATGGAGTTGGCATCGGTGATGTAACTGAAATCTCCCATTCGAAACCCCAAAACAGGCAGTTTGTAATGAAGGACTGGAAGAGGGGTGACCCCAATTCCATTGATTTGAAAGGGGAGGTGATCAATTTCTACGCAAGCCACTTGTGGGACACCGGGGTATTTTTTATCGTTGAAGATGTAAGCGTATTCCCGTTGAAGTTGCTCGAGTACTGCCGCTCTACCAAAAATGGGGATATCGGCTTGCTGGTAAAAATTAAAAGGGCGGATGTCGTCCAAGCCGGCCGTATGGTCCTTGTGCTCGTGTGTAAAAAGAACTGCATCCAGCTTTTTGATGCCTTCCCGGAGCATTTGCATTCGGAAATCAGGCCCGGTATCAATGACAAAGGATTGTCCTTGAACGGCCAAATGAACGGCGGCTCGAAATCTTTTGTCTCTAAAATCTAGGGATTGACAGACTGGGCAAGGGCAACCAATGACCGGTACCCCTTGGGAGGTACCTGTTCCCAAAAAGGTGACGATCAAAATTTTAGCGTGGTTTGGCGTAATTCAGAAAGGAAATCTTGGTTTGCTTTCTCTTTGAATTCTTTGGGGTCAAGATCTAATTCGACTAGAATATCAAGGAGGGCATTTATTTTTCCTTCCAAAGGAAAGTACTTATTGATGATGACTACTTTGGTCTCTTTCAGTAGGCAGTATCCCGACTTGAAATTTCCCTTTTCGTAGCGGAGGTGGTAAGAGGAGGCAGCAAACAAATTTTCCAATTTGTCTAAAAAGTGTTTGGTGTATTTGATTGCCATGGACTAACTCAGGAATTTTTTAACCGTTGCTAATACGAGGTCATAGTTTAAAGGTTTCTGAATGAAGTCATCAAACCCAAACTTTCGAAAATCTTCTGGGGTATGGTTGGCGGCATTACCCGATATGGCGATGATCGGAATACTATTCTTCTTTGGGTTGGTCAATTTTCTGATTTCCTTGGTGCATTGGATTCCATCCATTTGAGGCATGGTGATGTCCATCAAGATTAAATCAAAATCTTCTTCAGCGAGCATTTCCAGTACTTGATTCCCGTTACGGGCTGACTTCATGCTGTAATTTTCAAATGCCAACACACTTTTAGTCAGGTTGATAATGATGGAACTATCTTCACCGACCAAAATCTTCACTTTTTCACTCGCCATATAATTTGGGTTCTTTCCTAATAAATTCTTGAAATTCCACTAATGTAGCCTTAAGGTAGTGAAGACTTTCAGCAAAATCAATGCTTTTTCCTTGTCTTCCTAAGGATTCACTACACTTCGCAGCAGCATATACTTTTTCTACCCCTAAGGTACCGGAATTCCCTTTTATTGTATGAATGGCGCGTAAAATTTCCTCAGACGGCAACAGCATGGAATTCCAATCCAGTGTCTGAAAAAGGGTGATGCATTCCTCCACAAAGTCGGTATAGACTTGATCAATTACCGCTTTTGTACTCAAGCGTAGCAACTGGTGATATACCTCCCTATTTAAAATGGGAATGGATTCAGTCTCTGTTAAATTTTCGAAACCTTTTTCCTCCTGTTTTGCCAATAAGCTTTGAATTTTAAAAATAAATTCTTTGGGATGAACGGGCTTTGTGATGAATTCATCAAAGCCCTGACTCAAAAAAAAGGATGCTTCTGAATCAGCTGGATTCGAAGAGATTGCAATCACACTGCAGGATTGGCCTTGTATTCTTTTTACACTTTGTAAAACATGGATAGGTTCTAAATCGGTAAGTTGAAGAGATAGCAGCACCAGGTACACGGGCTGCTGTGAAATATAGTGCAATGCTGCCATGCCGGTATCCACGCTTGCATAAGGATGAAGCTGCCCTACTAAGTGTTCAAAAAGCTTTCGTTCTTGTTCCTTATTTTCTACAATCAAGATATTTTTGCTTTTCATCTCAAACCTCCTGACTTTTAGTTTTTAAAAACTTGTGGATGCCAACTGACCCTTCGTATTTGATTCTAGTAGTAGGGCCAACAGCAGTTGGTAAAACCGACCTTTGTTTAAAACTAGCCAAAAAATTCCAAACTGAGATTCTTTCCTGCGATAGCAGACAGTTTTATCGAGAAATGAATCGAGGTACGGCTAAGCCAAGTGCGGATGAATTGGCAGAAGTGCCACATCATTTCATCAACAATTTATCCATAACCGACGCTTACGATGTGCGGAAATATGAGGAAGAGGCTTTGGACCTTTTGGGAAAGTTGTTTCAAAAACATCGGGTAGTTATTCTGACAGGCGGAACAGGGCTTTTTGCAGATGTAGTAGTCAATGGCATGGATGCAATTCCTGAGGTGGCCCCAGAAATTCGGGAGGAAATCATTCAAGAATATCAATACAAAGGTTTAACCTGGCTTCAAGGCGCCGTGGAAGAAGTCGATCCAGAATTTTTTGCTCAGGTAGATCGAGCCAATCCCCAACGCTTGATGCGGGCACTCGAAATCTGGAGAGGGACAGGTTTGAAATTTAGCAATTTTCGAACCAAGAATAAGGTCAAACGACCATTCGAAGTCATTAAAATTGGCTTGGATCGGCCTCGGGAGGAACTTTATCGGCGCATTGACAGCCGAATGGAGCAGATGCTATCCGAAGGATTATTTGCCGAAGCAGAGGACCTTTTTGAAAAGCGTGGGTTGAATTCACTTCAAACCTTAGGCTACACCGAGATTTTCGATTTTTTGGAGGGAAAGTACGACAAGGAGGAACTGGTCCGACTGTTGAAACGCAATTCCAGAAGGTATGCAAAACGGCAATTGACTTGGTTTCGAAGAGATCCCTTGATTCACTGGTTTCATCCAAGTCAGGAGCGTGATATTCTTGCCTTTATTGAGGATCAAATCGCCTTAAACCCTCCAAAAAAAGCAACCCAGTTGTAGGGGGCTTTTTTAATCAATGCATTGAATTGGTGTCGGTTGACTTTTAGGGCGCGAAGGGCCTCAATACTACTTTGTGGAATTGACTTTTCAGCAGCACTATTTTTCAAAATCCGTTGAATTTCCTCCGGATCAAGCAGTTTTTCAGATGTAATTCCCAACTCAGGATGGGCAAGACCTAGTTGAGCAAGTAAATCCTGATGAAGGATTAACTTGGCACGCAAAGAGTTTCTTACGGTTAAGAAAAACAACATGCATGCTCCAGATACAGTCAAAAACAAAGGAATAAAGCCCATTTTAAATGCTAAGTAGGTGGATTAATTTCAAGTGGTCAGGAATAAGCGGTTTGGGTTTGCCGATGCAATCTTCAAAAGGAGTGTAGACCACTTGCCCATTCATGACTCCAGCCATGCAGTTGGTACTACCAGCCAAGAGCCCTTCAACCGCAGCCATCCCACATCGACTGGCCAATACTCGGTCTCTTGCAGTAGGCTTTCCACCACGCTGAATGTGACCTAGGGTGGTGACTTTAAAATCTTTGGATGGATCTTGGATTCGGTCTTTCACCAGTTTCATAATAGTTTCTGCTGATCCCAATTCATCCCCTTCTGCCACCACAATAATGCTTGAACTTTTACTTTTTCTAAGATTCTTTAAGGATTTGACTATTTGATCAATATCACTCTTCGTTTCGGGTACTAACACAAATTCAGCACCTCCGCCGATTCCAGATTCCACGGCGATAAAGCCTGCATCTCTTCCCATGACTTCAATGAAAAACACCCGATCGTGGGCTGCGGCAGTATCTCGAATTTTGTCGATCGCATCCAATGCGGTGTTGACCGCGGTATCAAATCCAATCGTGTAATCTGTTCCATAGATATCGTTATCGATGGTTCCAGGGCATCCTACTGTCGGTATTCCAAACTCTTCGAAAAAGATTTTCGCCCCAGTAAATGTACCGTCTCCACCTATGGCAACCAATCCTTCGATGCCCTGCGCTTGTAACTGGTCGAATGCCTTTTTTCTTCCCTCAGGAGTCATGAATTCCATAGACCGTGCAGATTTGAGAATGGTGCCTCCTCGCTGGACGATATTGGACACCGAATGGGATTGCATACGCTTGATGTCACCTTCAATCATCCCTTCGTAGCCTCTATAGATACCATAAATCTCGAGGCCGTGGTAGATGGCGGTTCTCACGGCAGCTCGAATACAGGCATTCATTCCTGGAGCATCTCCACCTGAAGTGAATACGGCAATTTTTTTCATGAATCCACGGGTTTAAAAAGTTCAAAAATAGGCATAAATGACCTGAAAAATATGGTTTTCAGGAAAAATGAAGTAGAAAATCAGAGGGTAAACTCGGTTCTAGTTCTTAAGGTTCAAAAGTCAAGTAAAGAATCAATCTTTTGAAGATTCAATTTTTCAGGAGCGGTTAGATAGCAATTTTAAAAAATACTACCTTGACATCGCAAATTGGCCACACATGAAAACTAAAACCTTCTTTTTCTTTATTTTTGCCGCTTTTCAGCTTGTTTCTTCGCCTATCCTCGCCCAACAGCAGGAAGAGTTGAAGCGTTGGGAGGGACAAGCCAATCGGGTAGAGATCATTCGAGATGATTTTGGCGTACCCCATATCTATGGCCCTCGCGACTCGGATGTAGTTTTCGGCTTATTGTATGCCCAATGTGAGGATGATTTCAGACGAGTGGAGCGCAACTACCTCTGGGCACTGGGAAGGTTAGCGGAGCTGGAAGGGGAGAAGGAATTGTATTCTGACCTACGCGCACAGCTCTTCATGACTACCGAAGAAGCGCAAGCGGCCTATCAGCAGGCTCCAGATTGGCTCAAAGAATTGTGTGTGGCCTTTGCGGACGGCATCAACTATTACTTGCATACGCATCCAGAGGTAAAGCCTCAGGTGGTCACACATTATGAGCCTTGGATGCCCTTATTTTTCTTTGAAGGATCCATTGGTGGAGACTTAGAGCAGATTTCAACTGCCCAATTGAAAGCATTTTACGAGCCCAAGGCTACTTTGGGCTTGACGCAGGAACAAGAAGTACTGACTCCGCTACTATTTGAAGAGCCCAAGGGTTCCAATGGAATTGCCATCGCTCCGAGTCTTTCCGAATCGGGTAATGCCATGCTGCTCATCAATCCCCATACTTCCTTTTATTTTCGCCCTGAAGTTCATGTGATTAGCGAAGAAGGGCTCAATGCCTACGGGGCGGTGACTTGGGGTCAATTTTTCGTATACCAGGGCTTCAATGAGAAAACAGGTTGGATCCATACTTCCACTTTCGTGGACTTTATGGATGAGTTTGTGGAGGATGTAACGCAGAAGAACGGGAACTACAGTTACCGCTATGGAAACGAAACCCGTCCGGTAGTAACCCAGCAAATCACTTTAAAATATAAAGAAGGAGATCAGTTGAAGGAAAAAGACTTTACCATCTACCGAACCCACCATGGTCCCATCACGCACTTGGAACAAGGGAAGTGGGTAGCCACAAAAATCAACTGGAATCCAGTGCAAGCCTTGATCCAGAGTTACACCCGTACCAAATTGGCCAATTATGCGGAATTTAAGGAGATGATGAATCTCCGAACCAACAGTTCCAACAATACGGTATTTGCCGATAGGGAGGGGAATATTGGGTATTTCCATGGAAATTTTATTCCCAAGCGAAATCCAAGCCTAGATTTTTCAAAATCGGTCGATGGAGCTGATCCCGCCACTGATTGGCAAGGACTCCATACCGTGGATGAAAGCATCCTTATCCTAAATCCGGGCACGGGATGGATCCAAAATTGCAATTCTACTCCTTTTACCGCAGCAGGGGAGTTTAGCCCGAAGAAGGAAGATTATCCAGGCTACATGGCTCCAGATCAGGAGAATTTTAGGGGAATGCATGCGAGCCAACTCCTGAAGCAGCAAACCAAAAAACTCAACCTGGATACCTTTTTGGAACTTGCCTACGATCCCTACTTACCCGCCTTCTCCTTTTTGATTCCAGAACTGCTCGGATCCATTTCCACTAGCTTTCCCATTGCCTATAGTCCTGCAGTGGAGTTGCTTCGCAACTGGGATTACCGAACTTCCAAGGAGTCTGTAGCCATGTCCATAGCGCATTTCTATGGAGAAAATTACCAGCGTCGATTTAGAAGCCTTTCGCGCTTTGCTGAGCCAAATCCCAATGCCAAAATCCCAACTCCTGCTGAACTCCAAGCCGTATTGATCCAGACTTTGGAGCAAATGAACGCTGATTTTGGCTCTTGGAATATCCCTTGGGGCCAAATCAACCGCTTTCAGCGCCTAAGTGGAGACATTGATGCAGGTTTTGATGATGGGAAGCCCTATGTGCCGATTGGTTTGGCTTCGGGCAATTGGGGAGCATTGGCCGCCTATGGAGCACGAGCAACCGAAAACACCAAAAACCTTTATGGGTACCGGGGCAATAGTTTTGTAGCAGTGGTGGAATTTGGTGCAAAGGTTCGTGCCAAATCCATCCTAGCAGGTGGACAGCAAGCGGATCCTACTTCTCCTTATTTCTTCGATCAGGCACAACGCTATGCGGACGCACAGTTTAAAGAAGTTCCCTTTTATCGGGAAGATGTGATAAAACGAATGGTAAGGTCCTATCGTCCAGGACAGAAGTAGGATTAAATCCAGAGTCAATTAAATTGAGCAGGCCTAAGTCACTAGAATTAATCCATTGGGTTAGCGTAGGCTAATTTTAGATCGCTGGCGTTGAATCAAACGAATCAAGAAGGCTCCTAAGCCAATCAGAAAGCTTAGGCCAAACCAAACAAAGGGGTTGTATAAATCAAAAAGTACACGGTAGCCAGCGGTAAAGACAAACAAGAGAAGTCCTGTTAATGCCCACAAGGGTTTGTTTTCTTCTTGATCAACAGGTGCGGGAATGTAAGGTAAATTTACAAGAGTGCGGAGTTCGCTCCAATGCCAACTGATAAGAAGGAGATTGGCCAAAAGCATCAATCCGGTGATTACGGGTGTCCCTCCAAATTCCATGGAAATGGTGATCACAAAAACGTTCAGGATAATGGGAAGATTCAAAACTGCCCCAAGTTTAGCAAAGCGTTGGGTCATCAAAAAGAATCCAGCCAGCAGTTGTACCCAACCGATAAATTGCCAGTAGAGGCCTGTTTGGTAGAGTACTTCAAAAAAATGCATGGCAGAGCCTAAGGGTGCATCTTCTTGGGAATAGGTCGTAAAGCGCTTTCCTTTGATCTTGATGATGCATGCAAAAACAAAGGCTCCTCCAATCAAATAGCGAGTGTAAATGATGAAAATTTGAGCTAAAAAATAGGATTTGAGTCGATCCATGGCTGTGGGCGTAGTTTTTTTTGGATTAGTCCAACGACTGAATAAGACCTGCCGCTTCTCCCAGGTGGGTTGCAGTAAAAAATCGTTCATGAATTACCTCGTGCTCCACTTGTTCATGGATCCAAGTCGTATGAAAAGGGACATGGATGCCATAGCCCCCAAGTTCCAAAACCGGCAGAACATCCGATTTGAGACTGTTGCCGATCATCACGAATTCAGTTGCCTGGATATCTAGGTGGCCAATTAATTTTTGGTAATCGGAAGTCCTTTTTTCACTCATGATTTCAATGTGGTGGAAATAGCCCTCTAGCCCAGATTTTTGAAGTTTTCGCTCTTGATCGACCAAATCCCCTTTCGTAGCGAGTACGATACGGTAGTGCCCTTGCAATGATTTAAGCACTTCTTCTACACCTGGCAATAAATCCACGGGTTTGCAAAGCATTTCCTGACCGATTTGAATGATCTTTTCCACCAAGGAGATGGGCATGTTTTCACCCGAAATGCGGAGGGCCGTCTCAATCATCGATAGCATAAATCCTTTGATGCCATAGCCGTAGAGGCTGAGGTTATCAATTTCGGTGCGGTACAGTTCTTTCATAATTGCATGCTGGGGAAGGAAATCCTCCAGCAGGCTGGCAAATTTTTCTTCCGCTTCACGAAAATAGGTTTCGTTGATCCAAAGGGTGTCGTCGGCATCAAAAGCAATTACGCGTATGGGCATGTAGTTCAAAATTTGAGTTGAAAATTAGTAAAAAGTAAACGAACAGGTACAGTAGCGAAAATCTAGAGAAAGGATTTACTTGACTGTTTCCTTCATCCAATCCAGAAGGGTTTCCCTCCATCCGGAGACTGCCCCTTTATCCAATCCGAAGGCAAAGCCATGTCCTCCTGTGGGATAAATATGCAGGGATGCTTTTACGCCATGCGCATGCAGTGCTTGGTAGTAAAGCAAGGAATTTTCAAGGGGAACCGCCTTGTCGTCCTGGGCATGGACCAGGAAGGTAGGAGGGGTGTCTGAAGTGACCTGAAGCTCGTTAGAAAACCGCTGTACTAATTCAGGATTGGCAGGGTCCCCAATCAGATTTTTGCGAGAACCTCCATGCGTAGCTGCATCTCGAAAAGAGATTACTGGGTACACCAAGATTGAAAAATCTGGTCGCGCCGAGAGGGTATCGATTGCGTCTTTTTCAAGGGGTAGCTGATGTGAAAAAGAAGTGCTCAAAGTAGCTGCTAGATGCCCACCTGCAGAAAATCCCATAATCCCGACCTTGGACGGATTAATTTGCCATTCTTCTGCATGCTTTCGCACCAATCGGATGGCACGCTGGGCATCGAGCAAAGGAACTTCCTTGGGATCGGTCAGCGAAGCGGATAGGGGAAGTCTATACTTTACCACGATGCCTGCAATCCCGTGGGAATTCAACCATTTGGCAAAGTCGGTTCCTTCCCAATCGTAAGCCAATAGGCCGTATCCTCCTCCTGGGAAAATAAGCACCGCTTCGCCCGTGGCAATTTGCTGGCTGGGGAGATATACTTCTAAAGAAGGGGTCTGAACATTTGAAATACGCTGAATTCCTTGGTATGTCACTTGTTCTTGCATGCCTGATTCCTTTTGCAAAGGCGGTAGTCCTGGCCATAAGTTGAGTTGATGCGTCTGCGAGAAAGCACAAAACGAACAGATGAAAAGTGGAATTAAAATATTTATTTTTTTCATTTTATTCGGGTAAATCTTCTTGGGATCCAATCTAGAATCTTCCTAAATTCAGCATTATTGCGCTATTGATTTTGTAATGCCATTGTAATTGAACTTTGGAGAGGCATCTATTGGATTGTTTCTGCATACGGAGTAAGGTAAATAATAAATTGATTAGTAGGCTTCTGGGTCAAGAATTGCTACTTGTTCAGATTCGCCAAGGCCTTCGATCCCAAGCTGTACACGGTCTCCTGGAACTAGGTACCTTGGTTCGGGCAAACCCATCCCAACACCAGAAGGTGTACCTGTTGAAATGACATCTCCAGGAAGTAGGGTCATGTAATTGCTGACATAGGACACCAGTGTAGGAATGTCAAAAATCAAATCAGCAGTACTGCTATTTTGAAGGAGTTTCCCATTGACCTTAAGCCAAATCGAGAGTCGATGTGGATCTGGAACTTCTTCTTTGGTGACGAGGTAGGGGCCAAGGGGAGCAAAGTGATCCGCACTCTTTCCTTTGGTCCATTGTCCGCCTTGTCGAAGTTGAAAGTCTCGCTCACTCACGTCGTTGTGGAGGCAATAGCCGGCTATGTAGTCGTAGGCATTTACTTTGCTGACATACTTTGCTCTTTTGCCAATCACCACAGCCAGTTCCACTTCCCAGTCAGTTTGGGTGGAATTTCTAGGAATGTAAATCGGGTCATATGGGCCACAAAGAGAACTGCTGGCTTTCATAAAGAGGATTGGCACCTCGGGGACGGGCATGTTGGCCTCCTCGGCATGCTTTCGGTAATTGAGTCCAATGCACAGAATCTTGGAGGGGCGCGTGATGGGAGAGCCAAGGCGGCTTCCCGATGGGATTTCAGGCAAACTGCTTTCCTGGGTTTTTAGCCACTGACTTAGGCGATCCAATCCTTGACTACCCAAAAACGCTTCATTCCAATCCTCTCCGAAAGAGGAACAATCCAGGCGTTTGCCTGAAGAAGTTTCAATACCAGGTAGTTCCTGGCCAGGTTCTCCAAATCGGATGAGTTTCATGCGGATGTAACGGTTTGCGTGTTTTTATAAACCTGAATAGGGTGGAGGTACTTACATTTTAATTCCAGAAAATCCTCCATCTACAGTAAAATTGGATCCAGTGATGAACTTTCCTGCATCCGAAGAGATGAAATAAGCCATTTCAGCAATTTCTGCAGGTGTCCCCATTCGTCCTATAGGCTGCGTGGCGGCTAATTTCTCAAACATTTCTTTTTCTTTTCCCGGGTAATTTTTGGCCAAAAAACCATCCACAAAGGGAGTATGCACCCTTCCAGGAGAGATGCAATTGCAGCGAATTCCCTGGTTTACGTAATCCCGAGCAATGCTCAAGGTCATGGAAAGCGTAGCTCCTTTGGTCATGCTGTAGGCAAAACGGTCCGGGATTCCTATCGTGGCAGCTACCGAACACAGGTTGAGAATGGATCCACCCCCACCTTCGATCAATTTGGGAAGTGCTGCTTGGCTGCAGAGAAATAGGCCTTTGACATTCACTGCAAACAGCCGCTCAAAATCTGCTGGGCTGGTACTCCCCAAGTTTCCAATATGGGCTATTCCTGCATTGTTCACCAGCACATTCAGCTTGCCAGGAATGGACTGGACGGCTTGGATCACTTGTTGTTCATCTTGGATATCGGCATGCAAAAAGGTGACTTTCCATCCCTTTTCTCTACCACTTTTCTCTACCCTTGTACCCTCAGTTTTATTGAAGTCAATCAAGAAAACTTGGCTTCCATTAGTCGCGAATTTTTCAACGATGGCAAGTCCAATTCCGCTTGCTCCACCCGTGATAAGGATGGTTTTATTTTCCATTTTCGTTCGAATTAAGGATTTTGGAAAGGGTCACTATTTGGCTGTTCATAAGGCTACTCCTTTTCCTGTTTTTACAGATTCATCGCAAGCAAAGGCTATTTTGAGACTATTCAGGGCATCCTCCAAGTGTTCAGTAAGGTCAATGTCATGACGAATCGCCTGCAAAAAATAGAGTTGCTCTCGGTTGCATAATTCTTGGTGGTTGGGTTCATCTTTCAGGTCTATCCACTCGTCTTTTTTGGCGAAAAGTTGCTTTTCGTTCAAGTCTGCATGATGAACTAGAATGGATTCTGTTTTGGTGTGTGCGTCGATTTGATCGGACTGTCCTGCAGCACCGGCAGTTTTGGCGACAATGGATACCGCTCCTTTGGGACCCATGACATCTTTGATAAAGAAAGCCGTTTCGCTGATCATCGGTCCCCATCCTGCCTCGTACCATCCTACGGATCCATCCTCAAATCGAATTTGGAGTTGCCCATAGTTGTAGTTGTCGGCTGCAACCTCCTCGCTAAGTCTTGCACCAATCGCAGAAACCCAAACCGGCTTAGATCGGGTCATTTGACACATCACGTCAATGTAATGGACTCCACAGTCCACGATTGGACTCAAGGTCTTCATCAGATTACGGTGGACATCCCACATATAGCCTTGGCTTTGCTGATTGAGGTTCATCCGCATCACCAGGGGCTTGCCTAGTTTTTGCGCTTCTTCAATAAATCGCATCCAGGAGGGATGGTGTCTGAGAATGTAGCCCACCACTACCTTTTTATTAGTTTTCTTGGCAGTAGAGACAATTCGGGCTGCACCAGCGAGACTGAAGGCCAAAGGTTTTTCCAAAAAAACGTGGCAGCCAGCCTCCATGGCCTTGCAGGCAAATACTTCGTGGGTATCTGGGTAGGTGGAAATGCACACTGCATCGGGTTGGCTCGTGGCCAAGGCAGTTTCAAAATTCTCAAAAAGAGGATAGTCGCTGGCTAATTTTTCTTGCAGGCGCAACTTGGAATCCCCTCTAGAAACAAGTCCACAAATCTCAAAATCAGAGAGCTGATGGTAGGCACTGGCATGAGATGCCCCCATATTTCCGCAGCCCACTACCAAAATCCGGATGGGCCTATTCATGGGTAATCGGTGAAACTAGTGCTGTGAATTCTTTTTTACTGAGGTATTTTATGCTGACTTGAAGGGAGATGGGCTCAAGCGGTTGGTCTTTTGGATCTCGCGCTACATTCACGATGCGGTCGACGATATCCATCCCTTTGATGATTTTTCCAAATACCGTGTAATCTCCATCCAGTCGAGGTATTCCTGCTGGATTCTGAACGATGTAAAATTGGCACCGGGCAGAAAGTTTACCTGGATTTTCGTCACGTCCTGCTCCCAAAGCCCCATATACGTGCTTCAATTCAGGATGAAATTCAGGTGCCAGGAGGTATTCTGGATCTGAAAAACCAGCCGGCGTGTCCGGGCATCCCCCTTGCGCTACAAAATTTGGAATTACCCGATTGAAAGTGAGCGAGTCCCAATAACCCGCTTCAGCGAGTTCAATAAAACTTTTTTTGTGGTTTGGAGTGCGATCATCCAACTCTATCCAAAGTTCTCCTAGAGGGGTTTGAATGTGCCCTACCGCAATTTTAATCGTTTGGGCATGACTTGGATTCCAAAGGAAAAGATAGATGCAAAAGAGAAGTACCGTTTTTTTCATAGAGGAAAAAGTTTACTTCCTAAACTACGTATTTCTCTGTTACATTTTAGTTCCTTTTTGAGGAAAGCTTCTTTTTTCAATACCAAAGAAGACAAAAAAAATGCCTACTTGATCCATCACAAATCGAATAGGAATCTTCAAAGTTTAAAGTCCGAGTTGATTCACTACGGGATTGGCATACATGTGCAAGAAGTTTTCTACTTCCAAGGGATTGCTTGCGTCTACCTTTTGTGAGAGGCGCTTCTCAAAGTTTTCCTTTTCGGATTGGCTGTATTGGGAAGCAAACTGACTTTTCTGGTTCAAAAGATCGTAAGCGATGTAATTGCTAGGCCAAAGTTTGTACCCTTTCCAAATTTCTCGATCGAGGAGTTCTCCGAGTTTGCTTAACTTTTCGTTTTGGGTAAGTTGCTCCTTATTGAGTTGGCGAATTTCTTCGTCCAGTAGCTTGTTTACTTGAATGTGAATCCGCTTTTTGGGCCCCATAATGCCGCTTAAAAGTGTGATGAAATCTTCATTTTCCCCTTTCACATATTTTTCTTCCTTCGCTTTGGCTATCAGCTCTGGGATTTTTAAGGAGTCCGTGGGATCGTATTCGTAAGAGATGGAAACAGGAACTAGGTGTATTTTTTCAAAAAAGCCAAAAGGATTGCTTCCCTGTTCAGCAAGGGTGAGCATTTTCAATACCCCTTTCTGAGTAGAGTCGTTTCCATCCTTGGTTCTTCCTTCTCGCTGTGCGGTCCAAACGGATCGATTTTCACGCAATAGCGATTTCTGGATAAACTGGGACACGAGTAAGGAGCTTTCCAATAAAGCTCTTCCGCTAAGGCCCCTTCGAATGGCAAAATTCCGATTGAGTCTAGAAAGGATGTAAATGAAAGGCTTCTTGATCAAATTATCTCCTATGGCAGAGGTGGTCATTACTAAGCCATTTTCATACAAACTGGCATTCAGCAAGGAGGTGTCTAAGATGATATCCCTATGGTTGGATATAAATAGGTAGGAAGTATTGGGCTCCAATTGTTCAAATCCTCCCAGTGTCAATCCCTCAGAACTCATTTCCAACACCTTCTTTACCGCGGGGTAGATAAAGTTGATTTGAAAATCCCGTAAGGAATGGGTATGCTTCATCTGATCTTTCCAGGAACGACTCGAATCCTCAGGAAAGGTAAACTGCATCATCGCATCTAGCATCCTATCATCCACAATCTCGCGAATGGCAGCATTTACTTCTGCGTCGTAAAATGGGCGGATGGGGTCAAACTGAGACATGAGGATAAACGTGTGTGCTTGAGAAGTAAAATTAAGTGATTTTTTGAAGGTTCTAAAACCGGATCCATTCCTTGTGATCAAGGAGATCGTTTTAGGTATTTGGTTAAAAAGGAAAATTGCACGGGCAAGGCTTCTGTCCAATAAGGCCAAGTATGGGCTCCTGGTCTTTCGATGTATTCATGTGGAATACTTTTTTGTAGCAATAGGGCATGCATCTGCCGGTTGGTCTCAATCAAAAAATCAGCTACACCACAATCGATGATTAAGGCTATTTCTTGGTTGCCGAGTTGGTCTACCAAGCCTACCGCGGTAAACGGATTGAATTGAGGGGCCAGGTAATTGATTTCACCGAGCATTTCGATTTGTCCTTTCTTCCGTAAGTTTCTGAATTCCTCGCCGACCTTCCAAAGTTCAGTGTCTATATTCATGACTCCACTCATACTTCCTGCAGCTACAAATAGCGTTGGGTGCTTGGCGGCCAAAGTAATTGCTCCATGTCCTCCCATGGATAAGCCAGTGATGGCTCGAGATTCCTTTTGTGCAAGTGTCCGGTAATTCGTGTCGATGAAGGGAATCAATTCTTGAGTCATGTAGGTTTCGTAGCGGACGGAATCCAATAGGGGGCTATCGTAATAATAGCTTGCTGGTCCAACACCAGGGGTAACAATCAGCACCTCATGTTTTTCTGCGAGTTGATTCAGAAGCCCTTTTTCGGTAACTTTTTGATGCCAATCCGAGAATGCTCCAGAGCCTCCATGAAGCAAGTAGATTACTGGATAGTGGCTTTGGTTATTTTGATAGGAGGAAGGGATCGTGATTGCCGCTTTCAGCGACTTTTTCATGGCGGGGCTGTAGACAGAAATGGTATCTACTCTTGTTTGGGAGAGGCCAAGAATTGGCAAAAAAAGCAATAGGGCTAGGGTTAGGTTTTTCATAGGGAGACGCTTGTTACAGATTACTTTATACTATCGATTCCAGAGTTCACAAGTTAAACCATTCAGTTTTTTGTGAGCGAGATGCTTTCAAAACTAAGCATTTATTTGAGCCTTTCCTTAATTCGCTTGGACCACTTACCTCTCAAGAATAGAAATGGATAGTTTCTACACTTAGGAATAAAAAAGGAATTAATTTCCAACTCACAGGCCTAATTCTTACCTTACTTCAAATCATTTTTTGTTGAGCTCATGAAAACAGTACAACAGCTTGCCTACGCACTTTTAATTTTGGTTTTGGGTGCGCTGGTGGCCAAAGAAGGGTCATTTATTTTTGTTCCTTTACTTTGGGCAGTATTTTTTGCTTTTGCCTTGTATCCGATATCTTCTTGGTTTGAACGAAAAAGATTCCCAAGAGCTCTTGCAATATTTCTGAGTATCCTTGGGATTTCAATTGTTGCTTTTGGGATTTTTTACCTCTTATTGAACCAAGTATTTGGATTGATTCGTGAGATCCCAGAGATAGAAGCCAATATTTCTGGAAAGATGGCACGTTATTCCCAAGATCTTAATCTCTTTTTCGGTGAGGAGTGGATCAGTTCAACTACTCTTCCTAGCATTGAATCCTTAGCGAGTTCATTCGATTTCAACAAAACTCTTTTTGCTACTGGAAAGTCGCTTACGCTAATTGGGATTGTTCCCTTGTATACGTTTTTGTTGTTGTACTACAAGGACTTTTTCATAGAATTTCTGGTGCGTTATACCTCCAAAAACCATCAGGCCATCTTGCATTGGGTAAATGACTCTGGACAAGTGATTCAATCCTATTTGGCGGGAATGATTCGGGTAACGGGCATTGTAGCCGTACTATCCGGGGTGTTTTTTTACTTGATCGGAGTTAAATTTTTCATCCTATTCGCAGTATTTATCGCCATCATGAATTTGATTCCTTACGTGGGTGTATTCCTTTCCTCTGTTTTTGCGATAGCTTATGTGTTTTTGACTACGGATAGTTTGGGGTATCCCATCCTCACTTTTGTGAGTCTTTGGGGTATTCAACTTTTGGAAAACAATCTGATTACCCCATTGGTCGTGGGCTCCAAAGTGAAGGTCAATGCCCTTGCGGTAATTTTAGCCATTCTCGTTGGGGGCTGGCTCTGGGGGATTTCGGGTATGATTTTGTTTATTCCCTTAATTGGGGTGTTAAAAATCACCTTGGAACGCAGCACTAGTTTGAAAGCCTTTGGGTATTTACTAAGTGATGACGTGCCTGTAAATGAAGGGGTGGAGAATTTTTGGAAAATTATAAGGAAGTGGATTGTAAAGCCAAAAAAGTAAATTAAAAAATAAGTCGGGGTGGCAGGATTCGAACCTACGACCTCCACATCCCAAATGTGGCGCGATACCGGGCTACGCTACACCCCGAACTTGAACTAAAGAACTTTTTCCTTAGCGAGGTGCAAACATAGCCAAAAATACTTTCTAAGTACCTATCCCTGAAAAAAATTGTTTTTTAAGGCTCTAGTCGTGTTCAAGCACTTAGTATTTGGCCAAAAAAACAGGATGTATTTACACGAACGATGCTATCAGTTGAAGGCCGGAGAAGAACTTCTCTAGCAATTCCCTTAACTTGCTTAGCAGCATTACTTACTGAACTTATGAAAAAAACCTTCCTCACGTTACTTGCACTTGGGATTACCTGGGCTTCTTACGCGCAAACTACCTATATCCATGCGGGCAGATTAATTGATGTCAAAAACAAAAAAGTGCTTATCGAGCAAACCATCGTGGTGGAAGGGGGGACAATCCTTTCGGTAAGCGCTGGCTACCAAGCTCCTAGCAAAGGGGCAACAGTGCTAGACCTAAAAAAGGCTACTGTGATGCCAGGTCTAATGGACATGCACGTACATATCGAAAACCAAACGAGTCCCACCCGCTATGCGGATGGATTTCGAGACAATGAAGCAGATGTGGCCTACAAGGCGCTTCCTTTCGCGCATGTGACCTTAATGGCAGGATTCACTACGGTACGAGACATGGGCGGTACAGGCGTGAATATTTCGCTTCGTAATGCGATCAATGCCGGGTTGGTAGTGGGCCCCCGCATCTACACCGCGGGCAAGGCGATCGCACCTACCGGAGGTCATGCTGATCCTACCAATGGAGTAAAGCGTGACTTGATGGGAGACCCAGGACCTGAGTCTGGCGTGATCAATGGCCCTTACGATGCGCGCAAAGCAGTACGTCAGGCAGTCAAATACGGTTCAGATGTCATTAAAGTAACAGCCACTGGTGGTGTGCTTTCTGTAGCTCGCGATGGTTCCGCACCTCAGTTTCAGCAGGACGAACTGGAAGCCGTGGTGGAGACTGCGAAAGATTTTGGAATGCATGTGGCCGCCCATGCCCATGGAGACGAGGGGATGAAAAGAGCCGTGAAGGTAGGAATTCATTCCATCGAACATGGTACCTTAATGACTGAAGGTACGATGGACCAGATGGTGGAAGCGGGCACTTGGCTTGTGCCTACAGTTACAGCGGGTATGTCTGCAGCGGAATATGCAAAAATACCGGGCTATTATCCTCCTGTAGTCCGTGATAAAGCCATGAAAATCGGTGCTCAAATCCAGCAAACTTTTGCAACTGCCTACAAGAAGGGCGTAAAAATCGCATTTGGTACCGATGCAGGCGTATTCCCTCATGGGGACAACTACCGCGAGTTTCTCTACATGACCGAAGTGGGCATGCCCAATCTGGAAGCGATCCAGGCAGCAACGCTCAATGCGGCGCTATTAATGGGGATTGAAGATAAGTTGGGGACTCTAGAAGCTGGGAAGCTGGCAGATATTGTTGCGGTGAAGGGCAATCCAGACCAGGACATCAAAGCGATGAAGGACGTCATCTTTGTGATGAAAGAAGGTAAAATTTATAAGCAATAAATTGAATCCCATTTTATTGGGTAAGTTTCACTTATCCAGTGGTAATCCAAACTCTTATTTTTAGGTAAACCGTAACAATTCTCTAAAACTCAATTAGTAATCACAAACTCATGAAAAAACACATTTTCTTGCTGTTCCTATTCCTTTCAGGACTAAGTATGGCTCAAACGACGAAGGAGGCTACACCAAATGCCTTGCCTAAAGGCGAAGTGGCCAAGTCCAAGCAATCCGTCACCTTGGATGGAAAGGTAATTCCACTTTCAGCGGAGGCGGGCACGCTTCAATTGAAAGACGAAAACAACAAACCCATAGCGCTGTATGGCTATACGGCTTATTTCAAGGATAATCCAGAGAAAAACCGTCCCATTGTTTTTGCCTACAATGGAGGTCCTGGATCTTCTTCGTACTGGTTGCACATGGGAATCATGGGACCAAAGCGAATCGTGGTGGACGATCCCAACTACAATGCTGCTGCTCCTTACGAACTAACCAACAATGAGTTTTCCATCCTAGATGTAGCCGATGTGGTGATGATGGATCCCGTAGGAACAGGCTTGAGCGTACCGATAGGCGATTCCAAAGGCGCTGATTTCTGGGGTGTGGATCAGGATATCCGCAGTACCAGCTTGTTTATCATGCAATTTTTGAAGGAGCACGACCGTCTCAATTCGCCCAAATACATTTTGGGTGAGAGCTACGGTACCTTCCGCAATGCAGGGGTGATGAATTACCTGTTGGATAAAGGCTACGCATTGAATGGAGTGATCATGGTATCTGCTGTGTTTGACCTGCGCACCTTGTTCTTTGCCCCAAATGAGGACTTGCCTTATAGCGTGTACCTGCCGACAATAGCAGCTACCAGCTGGTACCACAACAAGGTGGCTGACAAAGGGAAGGATCTTCCTTCTTTTGTTCAGGAGGTGAGAGAATTTGTTGAGAATGTATACGCGCCGTCCTTATTTAAAGGAAACCGGCTTGCTGCCACCGAAAAAACTGAGATTGCTGCAAAATTGGAAGATTACACGGGCATTGCAGCCAAGGTATGGGAGCGTGCAGACCTTCGAATCACTCCAGGAGAATATTACCAAGAATTGCTTCGGGAAGAGGGGATGACTGTAGGTCGATTGGATTCACGTTACAAAGGCATCAACCTAGATCCGATGGCCATGTCGGCCTTTACGGATCCGCAGAGTGATGCCATTTCACCGGCTTATACCATGGGCTTTTTGGATTACTACCATGGTAGTTTGGGGGTGAGTAAGGACCTGAGCTATGCCACTTCCGCCTATGCCAAAGAAGGGTTTAAGTGGGATTGGAAGCACCAAGGAAATAATTTCTGGGGTGCTGATGCCGCCGTAACTACTTTACCCGACATGGCGGAAGCCTTGAGTAAGGATCCTCATGTGGAGGTCTTGATCATGAATGGCTACTACGATTTGGCCACTGTATTCCACGGCGTGGAGCATTCGATTTCTCATATGGGATTACCCGCTTCTGCCACCGACCGAATCAAGATGACGTATTACGAGGCAGGCCATATGATGTACACGCATTTGCCTTCTGCGAAGTTATTCAGAGAAGACTTGAAAAAGTTTATTCAGGACACTGTAAGTAAATAAAATCACAACGCCCAGCTCTTGAAAACTAGGGAATTCAAGAGTTGGGCTTTTTTATGTCTGGAATTGATGAGCAAAACAGGTTTAACACGAATTTCTGCTTTTTAAGTCGACTAAGAAATTCCGTTGTGGTTTTTCAAGTAGATTAATTAACTAAATTAAACGATTTTATTCTATATTTCTCTACATAAGAAGGAATAAGCGAAAAAAAGTAGTCCATATATGAGAGTAATGGACAAGTTAAAAACCAAGACGGTCTGCGGAAGCGAAAAGGCTTACCACACAATGTAACAAAATAAAGAAAAGTGGAGACTATTATTCACTCTAAAAAACGGGGCGTGATCTGAAAAGCCAAATGAGCAGGACAAATTAATTCAAATAAAATGAAAACAATCAAAATCAAACAATTATCGTCTTTATTGATAATCTTCTCAATTTTTCTTGCTAGTTGTAATCATAACGACGATCAAGAAGAAAATATTGAAGAAGAAATTATGGAAATTATTAAACAAGATGGTTGGCTCTTTCAAAGTTCAATGGGTTGTGATCAACTTTCAGATTTTTCAAGTGAATGGGATGTTAAAGGCACATATATTTCAAAAGATAGTTTAATTGAAATTTATATAAGAGAAAGTTATGAGTACAATGACCAACCCCGACATACTGGGGAAGTAAATTTTCAAGAATTAAAAAGTATTTATCCTGAACGATTTGAGTACATTTCAAACAGAATTAAAGCAGAAAGTTATACCAAATTCGGACTACTATTCTATGAGGGAAGATATAATTGTGAAGACGGTGTAAGTGTTCAAAAAAACACAATCCCGATAATGTTTACAAATAATTATAAAAACAAGGAATATGTTGAACTTGGCCTTGCACCAGGTCCTTGAAAAAATTCAATTTGAAACATGAATTTAATTAAACAATTTACTTTCAAATATACCATGCATTAAATATGAATCAATATCAGTAAGTTAAAAAAAAATAAATCAGCTATAACAGTACCTAGGTAAAAGTGGCGTTTTAGTGATAAATTTAATATTAGAATTTTTAACCAACATTAGTGCAAATTTGAAACTAACTGACCATTAAATCCGGACTGGCTAAAAGTTGTCAAAATGATTTTCTTAAATCCAATCCTAATTCCCAGGTAGTCAGGTTTGAACCTATATTGAGCTCATTCTGTGATAAAAAAAAGGAGATCCAATTGGATCTCCTTTTTGATTTGAAACAAGTTTGATTACATCATGCCACCCATTCCGCCGCCGCCCATTGGAGGCATAGCAGGAGCGTCTTCCTTTACATCTGCTACCACACACTCGGTAGTCAAAAGTAGGGAAGCAATGGATGCTGCATTTTCAAGGGCAAGACGAGTTACCTTAGTTGGGTCAATAACGCCTGTTTTGAAAAGGTCTTCGTATTTGTCAGTACGTGCATTGTAGCCGTAGTTGCCTTTGTTGTCGCGAATCTTGTTCACCACTACTGAAGGCTCTCCACCTGCGTTGCTCACAATGGTTCTCAAAGGTGCCTCGATTGCTACGCGGATGATGTTGATACCGGTATCTTGGTCTTCGTTATCCCCTTTCAATTTGTCAAGGGCTGAAGCAGCACGAACAAGCGCTACGCCACCACCAACAACCACACCTTCTTGAACCGCAGCTCTAGTGGCATGCAAAGCATCGTCTACTCGGTCTTTCTTTTCTTTCATTTCTACTTCTGTAGCCGCACCAATGTATAAGATCGCTACGCCGCCAGAAAGCTTTGCAAGACGCTCTTGCAATTTCTCTCTGTCGTAATCAGAAGTGGTTTTTTCGATTTGCGCTTTGATCTCAGCAATTCTGCCTTTGATTGCACCTTTATCGCCAGCTCCATTTACTACCGTCGTGTTGTCCTTATCGATGTTCACTTTCTCTGCTCTTCCAAGCATGTCTGGAGTAGCGTTTTCTAGTTTGAAACCTCTTTCTTCAGAGATGACAGTACCACCAGTCAAGATTGCGATATCTTCCAACATGGCTTTTCTTCGGTCACCGAAACCAGGAGCTTTTACAGCTGCTACTTTCAAGGCACCTCTGATTTTGTTGACTACAAGGGTAGCAAGTGCTTCACCATCCACATCTTCTGCGATGATCAATAGCGGCTTACCAGACTGAGCTACTGGCTCAAGTACAGGAAGCAATTCCTTCATGGAAGAGATTTTCTTGTCGTAGATCAAGATGTAGGGATGATCTAGTTCCACTTCCATTTTCTCTGTGTTGGTCACGAAGTAAGGGGAGAGGTAGCCGCGGTCAAACTGCATACCTTCTACAGTTTTCACCTCAGTTTCAGTACCTTTTGCCTCTTCTACAGTGATGACACCGTCTTTGCCCACTTTGTCCATGGCATCGGCGATCATTTTACCGATTTCCTCGTCATTGTTTGCAGACACGGTGGCTACCTGAGCGATTTCCTTAGAGGTAGAAATTGGCTTGGAGTTGGCTTTCAATTCTGCTACTACAGCGGATACAGCCTTGTCAATACCTCTTTTGAGGTCCATTGGGTTGGCACCTGCTGCTACGTTTTTAATCCCTACACCGAAGATTGCTTGCGTCAATACAGTAGCTGTAGTCGTTCCGTCACCTGCTTGATCAGCTGTTTTAGAAGCAACTTCCTTCACCAATTGCGCACCCATGTTTTCGATAGGCTCGCTTAGTTCGATTTCTTTTGCTACGGATACACCATCCTTAGTGATGGTTGGAGCGCCAAATTTTTTGTCAAGGATGACATTTCTACCCTTTGGTCCTAGGGTTACTTTTACAGCGTCAGCAAGTGCGTCAACGCCTTTTTTTAGACGATCTCTAGCGTCTGTATCGAAATATAGTTGTTTAGCCATTTTTGTTAATTTTTTTCAGGGTGATAAATGTACTTATAGGATTGCGAAAATATCAGACTCTCTCATGATGAGGTAGTCGTTTCCATCGACGCTCAACTCTGTGCCGGAATATTTTCCATACAACACAGTGTCTCCAACTTTTACCGTCAATGGTTCATCCTTTTTGCCGTTACCTACTGCAACTACAAGTCCTTTTTGCGGTTTTTCTTTTGCAGTGTCCGGAATGTAAAGACCGGAAGCGGTTTTTTCTTCTGCAGCAGCTGGCTGTACCAATACTCGGTCTGCAAGAGGTTTGATGTTCACTTTTGACATAGATATAAAATGTTAAGGGTTATAGTAAACTTACACGCTCCTATCTGCACTTCTTGTGCCAAGGGCTGAATCGGACTTGATTCTGACAAATCGGCGCTAAATATTCGGAATTCTTTCAAAATTGGCGTTTTTAAGACCAAATTCTTCTGCCAAAATTTCTCTTTTTTGGGCACTGCTGTCACCCACTTGTCAGATGGTAAAAAAAAAGAGCCTTACCGAAAGTAAGGCTCCTCAATTCGTGACCTGTGATTTTAGTTTGTTTTTGTTGTATCAGCAGGAGTAGCAGCTCCTTGAGCAGGTAGGGCATTTTGAGTATCTCCGAATGCTGGTGCAACAGCCTGTTCTTTGGCCGTTTCAATATTTGGAGAAGAAAACTGGTTGGGCTGGCCGCTGGTAAAAAGTACTGAAGATACTAGTACGAGTGCCATGATTGAAATTGCCAAAATCCAAGTTGCTTTTTCAAGCACATTTCCTGTACGTGTTACGCCTATGATTTGTGAAGCACTGCCACCGAAAGCAGCACCTGCACCACCCTTAGAGTTTTGACCTAGGATTACCAAAATTAGCAATACCGCTAGGACCAAAATCACACTGATTAATATAGTAAACATAAGATTTGAATTATTCTTTTGATTTTTCAATTAAGTCCGCAAAGTAAGCCCTTTTCTCGGGAAACTTCAAAGCAAGCTTCTCATAAATT
>JACCDV011205398.1_pt1 | contig 72260 bp, 71 predicted proteins | sample 7446131 | NCBI WGS metagenome assembly JACCDV01 (sample SAMN15323448, study PRJNA562643) | freshwater metagenome | isolation source: river surface water | place: USA:Blue River Watershed | collected 2017-08-17
AAGAGCCTTAAAGTCTATATATGTTTCTGTACCTGAAGTCACATCCTCGTCTGAGTGAACGTCATACCCCTCCTCAGCAATCATATGATCAAGAGAATATGTCTTCTTAAGACGGTATTGATCTATGATAGCGTTTCGAAGTGACTGAAAAAGAAAAGCTTTGTGATTGAGGTCTTTTTTAGAACCTGAATCTCGTAACTTTTGCAAATAGGCAAAATATTTTATAAAAATATCTTGTACTATGTCTGTAGCCTTATCAACGTCTGATATGCGGAAGTAAGCAAATCGATACAAAGAATCTATAAATTCATAATAAATCTGTTCAAAGTACTTCTTAAAATCTGTGTCTGAAATAGACCATATATCTGTATTAGAATCTTTCATCAAATTATTTGTATAGATATGATCTTCTTTCATATAAGATAACGTGTTATGTCAATATATATTACAAAAAACTATGCAAGAATAATACCTTTAAGCACGAGAAAAGTTGCTACAATAATACCCAGGAAACCAACGATAAGAGTGATCGATGTTCGGTCTAACATATGCTTATTATAGCACAGCTTTAATCTCTTGCGAACATATACAAAAACAAAAACCACCCCGAAGGGTGGTTTTTGCGTATAGATGTTACTCTATTCTTTCAAATAATCAGAGATTATTTTGAGAATGAAGCATATCCATCACTATCAAGTAGTTCGAATCCTGCTGAAAGTGTAGAAGTTGCTCCGTTAACTGGTTTGAAAGTGATACTTTGTACAAAAGTTTTTACGTTTGTAGTTCCAGAAGCAAATTTTGTTGATCCGAAGTTAGCTGTAAATTCTACAGTTTTTGAAGCTCCGTCAGCAAACAATGTTAGACCTGACTCAACTGTACCGTTTACAGAAGAAGTTGCAGTTCCAAGAAGTGATCCTGTTGATAGATCCTTAAGACCAATAACTGCTGTAATAGATCCCGCTGTTGCTGAGATGTCTCCACCTTGTGCAACTATACCTAGTTTTACGTTAGCTGTTACTGAAGTATCAACGTTATCATTTTTAACAGTTGTAGCTGTTGAAGAGATCTTTGAGAACTGTGGAACAACTGGAGCAAAGTAGTGGTAAGGACCTGCGATTGATGCAGAAACTGAAACTGAAGAACCGTTTGCTTTCTCATAAGTTACGTTTGTAACTGTAGCTGAAACAAGAGTTCCTGTAGCTGTAGTTGCTGGCATATCCGCTTTGATTGTGAATGTCTTTGTTTGATCTTGAGCAACATTGATGTTTGAGTTGTTTACATCAAATGTTACTGAAGTTCCACTAACTGATCGAGCGTCGATAAGTGTTGAACCATCGTACAAGTATAGGTTTGAAGGTTGAGTTCCTGAGTAACTTGTTGTTGCAGTAATACTTACGATCTTTGAAGGACCAGTTTCTGACTTAACAGCAAATGTTGATAGAAGAACTTTCTCTGCACCGTTAGATGTAGTGTTGATTCGGTAGTTTTGTGAGTAGATAGTTGTCGCATCTGCTTTAACAAGTAGGTTTGAGTTACCTGGTTTCTTGAAAGTATGAGATCGTGTATCTCCTAGACCGTTGTATGATGAGATTCCTCGTCCATCAACAGTTCGGATACCTTGTCCTGTAGCTCCTCCATAAACACCTACAACAACAGCTCGGTCAGTATCAATTGAGTTTGTATCAAATGAAACTGTAAGAGTTTTTGTAGTATCTTTAGCAACTTTTGTACTTATACCAGTGATTTGTACGTAGTATGAGTTAGAAGTTGATGAAGCTTTTGAGAATGTTGAAGAGTTAACTGGTATAGTTGTAAGAACAGTTGAACCATCTTTAACTGTAATCTTGTTGATTAGAGTTGATGGGTTCTCGTATCCTGAGTTATATACAGAAACTTCTAGGTTGATTCTCTCTACTGAGATATCAGATTGTTTAGCCTTGAACTCTACTCCGTATACAGCTACATCAGATGAAGTCTGGATGTTTGTATTGTTTGTTGGAGTTGGAGCAAGTCGAACTTCTGCAAATCCTTCTGATCCTGAAAGAACAGGAGTAGTTGGAGTTGTAGGAGTTGTTGGAGTAACTGCTACAGATGAGTTAAGTGCAGCTCGAGTTAAAGGTCCTACGAATCCAGAAACTGGAGAGATACCTTTAGCTAGTTGGTAAGCTTTAACAGCTTTAAGTGTAAGTGATCCGAAGTATCCTGTTGGTGAAACCGCTAGGTGTCCTTCTGATACAAGTACAGCTTGAAGTGCTGAAACATCAGCTCCTCGTGCACCCATCTTTAGGTTGTTGTTAAACATGTAGCCTTGTGCTGATGCTCCTACAGTAACTGTAAGGGCAAGAGCGAAAATAGCTGCTTTGAATGTTGTTTTCATAATGTTGATTTAAATATAAGTAGTACGTTTTAAATGTCTATTATTAGTAATAATTGATAATTGTTAGACACGCACTACTCGGGCTAAATCTTTGCGAACCCGTCTTGAATATCGATTGAACCAATACTCAAAACGGACTCCAAAGCCTAACCTGTACCTGTGAAAACGGGTACATAGGCCATATATTACACTTTTTATAGGGTTTTTACCAAACAGAGCATATGTCTTATAGAAAATACCCTTCTTTGGGCGCCTTATACACTAAAGGACACTATCGCAGAGAGTACTTACTCCAGCGTCTTTCCCCTGTCTTTTTTAGTGTCCCAGACAGTACAAGACTAGTAAGCTCTCTTTGAATGGTTTTAGAGCTGCATCCTTGTATAGATTGTATAAACTCATGAATCGTTGCCTGTCCTTTAGACTTCACAATCTCAAGAATCTTCTTTCTTCGTGCCCCTATATCCAATGCAATCACACTAGATACTACTGTTTTTTGAACCGGGACTTTTTGTATCTTATGAGTATCTTTGACATGATCTGAATCTGCATCTTGTACACCTTCTTCTTTTGAAGGGTGTACGTCTCGGTGCTCAGCACTGTCTTCAGTTGTCACCCTTTCTTCTTTTATAGATACAGCTGTGTTGTCTTTTTTGCTGATCTCAATAGTTGACACATGTACTTGTTCAGAATCAAATACACTCTGTATCTCAACCACCTCCTTTTGTACGCTTTGTGTATCTTGTATAGAGTCTAGTGCCTCAAGCAGAATCTTTGTGTTTACTGGAGAGAGTATACCGATACTACTAGCAAGCGTGAGCATATCCTTTATCTTGTGTACTGCGTAAACATCTTCTCTACATGTAAGCAAAGATATAGCCTCTTTACGGAGAGCCAATCTAAGAGGCTCATCAATATCAAAAATGTTAGTTACCATATATATCGCCTTAGAAAAAACACTTCGTTCTACATGTCTCTTAGGTGTAAGAGTGGTGTCTTTTGCAGGCTCAGTGGGTATAAAGTGACTGTCCATGAGCCTTCAGTATATATAAGACAAGTAAAAAAGCAAGCCTTCACGTAACCTCATGGTAAAATATGACACATGTCTAAAAAGATTCCAAAAAAACGAAAGAAAAAAGATGATGATAACTTTGTCTCTGAGACAAAAGATAGCCTTAGTGTACAATCTTTTTTTAGAGGTATTACACCGAACATGCTCCCTGAAAACCCGTATGTAAAGAACACTGTTCTTTCACTTGTCTTTTTTGTCTTATTTCTATTTTTTATCCTATCACCTTTTGGATTAGGAGGAGCAATAGGTAAAACAACATATACATGGTTCCACGGATTGCTTGGGTATGGATACTATGTGTTACCTTTTTTGTTTATAGTTCAGTCGTATTTTTACAGTATTCATAAAGAAAACACCGCCTATACTAAAACTAAGATATTCTTTGCAGGTCTGCTCCTTATATCAGTATTAGGTATATTGGATATATCTATAGACAATTCAGGGGGTGTGTTTGGTCAGTTTATATCAACACCCCTACTTCGTATGTTCGATAAAGCTCTTGGGTATATCGTATTGACAGCTGTGTTCTTAATATCGCTTATCGTTCTGTTTGAATACTCTTTTGGATTAAAATCTGCTCCCGAAACAGAAGAAGACGAACTTGTTGAAGATGCAGATGAAGACAAACAGAAAACAAAGAAAGCAAAGATTATCATGTCTACTGACACTGATGAGAACCCTATAAAGGACAAAGTTGTAGACATATCTGAACCCATAAAGGACAAGGCAACGATAAAAGACAGTAAAAAACCTTTGGAAACAAAGGGTTCTGAAGAAAATCTCGTTTCAGACGATATATTGTCCGTAAGTAGAAAATCACTTCTTCTTGGTAAACCGTACGTACCTCCACCTATATCACTTCTTGAAAAAGACAAAGGCAAACCGGAGGTTGGCGATATAAAACTAAAGGCAAATATTATAAAAAGAACACTGCAAAACTTTGGAGTGCAAGTTGAAATGGATGAAATATCAGTAGGACCGTCAGTAACTCGATATGCTCTTAAGCCTGCTGAAGGAGTAAAACTATCTAAAATACTAGGTCTACAAAACAACCTTTCTCTTGCCTTGGCCGCTCACCCTATCCGAATCGAAGCCCCTATTCCAGGCAAGTCACTCGTAGGTATCGAGGTGCCGAACACAACAAAAACCATGGTTGGGCTTGGAACACTTCTTGCAAGTGACACATATCAGAAAGCATCTGAACCGTTACTTATAGCGCTTGGTAAAGGTGTGTCTGGAAAGATGTATTATGAGAACCTCGCAAAGATGCCACATACACTCATAGCCGGTACAACTGGATCTGGTAAATCTGTGATGATTCACAACTTGATCACTTCACTACTATACAAAAACTCACCTGAGAACTTGAGATTTATCTTTATCGATCCTAAACGAGTTGAACTTACTCTATATAACAAGATACCCCACTTACTTACGCCAGTTATCACCGACCCTAAAAAAGCCATCCTTTCACTCAAGTGGGCAGGCAAAGAGATGAGTCGACGATATGATCTACTTGAGAAACATCAAGTTCGAGACATCGACTCATATCACAAAAACGTTTTGATGCCAGCACTTGAGGAGGCTAAGAAAGTTACAGCCAAAAAACCTGAAGAAGCTGATAACCTAGAGCAAACTCTTCCTGAGACTATGCCATATATAGTGATAGTTATAGATGAGTTGGCGGATATCATGCAAACATATCCAAAAGAGCTTGAAGCAGGCATCGTAAGACTTGCTCAAATGTCTCGAGCTGTTGGTATTCACCTTGTACTTTCAACACAACGACCTTCTGTTAACGTCATCACAGGTACAATCAAAGCAAATATCCCTTCTCGACTTGCTCTACAGGTAGCTTCACAAATAGATTCTCGAACTATCCTTGACGATAGAGGCGCTGAGGAACTTCTAGGTAAAGGAGATATGTTGTTTAAAACTGGTGCCATGGCAAGCCCTATTCGCGTTCAATCACCTTTCATAACAGAAAGTGAAACTAAGGCCATAGTAAAACATCTTATCAACACCATGGATTACATACCTGAGACAATCCAACTTGGAGGACAACCAGAGGAACAAGCTGGTACAAACGCAATATTCTCTTCTGCATTTGGAGATACTGACGATGAAGAAGCTGATGATGATCTATATGAAGAAGCTAAACAAGCTGTTATCGATGCAAAAAAAGCATCAACTTCATACCTTCAAAGAAAATTCCGTATAGGATATTCTCGAGCAGCTCGTCTTATGGATATACTTGAGCAAAAAGGCATTGTTGGAGCAGCAGATGGTGCACGACCTAGAGAAGTTCTTGTCGGAAAAGAACAAAGTGGCGGACAAAATGCTATAATACAAGCAGACCAAAGCGATCTTTTGGAGGAAGATGCTGACGCATTGTTACAAGCAGAAGAAGATCGAGAACCTACAGATAGAGTTGTCTAATCGCATCGTCTACAGCATATATTGTATTTTATTTTAACAAATATTTATCAAAACTTTAACTATCACCTGTTACTATGACACTTGGATACACAGATGGAAAAACAAAAATAAAAATAGGATTTGTTACACTTGGTATCTTAAGTATTGTAACGCTGACAGCTTTTGAACTTCGTAAAGTTATAGCAGGTCCAGAGATAGACCTAGTATGTAAGACAAAAACTTGTGAAAAAGTTGTTACTTCTGAAAACATGTATTCTCTGACTGGTATAACATCAAATATATCAGATATACGTATAGGAAATCGTAAGATTTATATCGACACATCAGGTAAGTTCAATGAATACATAGTTCTCTACCCTGGTGCAAACACTATCTCTATATCAGCCAAAGATAGATTTGGAGCGGAAGTCAAGAAAGATATCAGTGTATACTATACGGGTATGACTGACGATACGACATTATAGACAACAATTAATACATAACTAAAACACTCCAATACCATCATGCAAAAAAAGAAACCACAAAAAAAATTGACCGAGGAAGAAGAGATGGCTCTTGAAGATCTCGAGATTGAGAATGCCAAAGCAACCAAAAAGAAAGTTGGCACCAAGGATTCAGTTGCTGACACTATCGCAGATACTATAGCTGAGATTAAAAGTAGATTTGGCGACGAATCGATCATGAAGCTTGGTGAAAAACCCAAAGTCGACATGGACGTAGTCCCTACTGGCTCTATAGGGCTCGACGCAGCGCTCGGAGTAGGTGGATTACCTCGAGGACGTATCATAGAGGTGTTCGGACCTGAATCATCAGGAAAGACCACCCTTGCCCTTCACGTGATTGCTGAAGCTCAAAAGAAAGGCGGCGTGTGTGCTTTTATAGACGCAGAACACGCTATGGATCCTGACTATGCAGGACGACTTGGAGTAAACATCAACCAACTCCTTATATCTCAACCAGATGCAGGAGAACAAGCTCTTGAGATTACAGAAAGTTTAGTTCGAAGTGGAAAGATAGATGTTATCGTTATCGACTCTGTTGCTGCACTTACTCCAAAAGATGAGATTGAGGGAGATATGGGAGCTCAACATGTTGGTAAGCAAGCAAGACTTATGTCTCAAGCACTTCGAAAACTTACAGCTATCGTTGCAAAAAGTAAAACTATAGTTATCTTTATAAACCAGATTCGTATGCAGATTGGTGTTATGTTTGGTAACCCAGAGACAACTCCTGGAGGAAAAGCCTTAAAGTTCTACACATCTATACGACTAGATATACGACGTATCGCCCAAATCAAAAAAGGAGAAGAGATTATGGGAGGACGAGTACGGGTTAAAGTTGTAAAAAACAAGGTTGCTGCCCCATTTCGTCAGACTGAGTTTGATCTTATGTATAACGAAGGTATCTCGCTTGAAGGAGAGATGATTGCTCTTGGTGAAAATATGAAGATTATAACAAAATCTGGTTCATCATACGCATATGGAGATGTAAAACTTGGACGAGGATATGATGCAACAAGACAGTTTTTGAAAGAAAATACCGAGATCAAGGCTGAAATTCTAAAATTGATTCGAGAAAAGTTGAAGGAGAACTAGTCTCGAACACAAAAACCCTCGATTAATCCTCGAGGGTTTTTGTGTTTCCTATCTACAGTCGCATTACGCGTTGTTGATGTATGGGATCAAAGCCATGAATCGAGCTCGTTTGATGGCAAGCGCTAGATTTCTCTGATGCTTTGCAACCAATCCAGATCGCTTTCGCCCTGTGATTCGTCCATATTTGTTTAGAAATTTACCAAGTACTCGTACATCTTTATAATCGATGTGTTCTATACCATTATCGGTAAAATAGCATTTTTTTGACATATGATAATTTGTTACTAGTTTTATTAATGTATTCGTAGCTTTGTTTGTATATCTTTAAAATGGAATATCTTCAGGATTGATCTCTTCGTCAGGATACTTAACAGTACCTATATCAGTACTTCCAGTGTCTTGTGATGGAACATCGTTGTCTTGCGCAGCAGAAGAATTGTTACTTCCTCCGTAAGTTGAACCACTTCCCCCACCAGTACCCTTAGGACCAAATTGGAAGTTTTCAAGAACAATCTCTGTTCTGTATTGCTTCTTCCCATCTTGTCCATCCCAACTTCTTGTTTGAATTCTTCCTTCTAGGAAGATAGGATGACCTTTTTTCAAGTATTGATGTATAAGTTCAGCTTGTTTACCAAACGCAACTACGTTGTGATACTCAGGTATATCTTTTTTAGCACCTGATGCATCTTTTATAGTTCTGTTGGTAGCAACACTAAACGAACTGACATGAGTACCGTTTGGTAATGATTTTAATTCTGGATCTTTTGTAAGATTTCCATATAAAGTTGCTTTGTTTATGTACATACTACGATTTTTTATTTTTAGTTAATAATGTATTTTTGATTGTAACACATTGTGAACACTAAAAAATATATGGATTTTATAGAGTCTCTGTTTCAACAAGAGTCTCAGGAGCAACATCAGCAGGAACCTCTGCTTTTGGAGCAATCGCATCTTCCGTCACGATATCATTGGCAAGGAGATCTTCAGAAACAATAGTATCTTCTCGTACAGTCTTTACGATAATGTATCGAAGTGTATGTTCAAGTTCTTTTACAAACTTTTCAAACACTGCAAGATTTTTTGCTTCTAATTCGAACTTAACCCAGCCAAAGTACGCGGTTTCATACCATCTCTTGACAGCTTTGATAGTCTTTGGAATCTCATACGCTAAAGAAAACATCTTAGGAAGTGATTCAGAGATAAATTCTCCTTGCAGCTTCTCGATCTGTGCTTTAATTTTTGAAAATTCTACTTGAACATCAGCCTCAGAGAGGGTCGGGAGGAGATGAATTCCTAATTCATATACCTTGAAGCCTTCCTTTGTGCTTATTGTTTTATTTTCGGTCATGAGGACTACTTTAACATAAACTTTACACAAAAGCCAGCAGTATCGGATGCTTCATCTGAACTCTGGTTTTAGAGCTAAAGACTGTCGACATCCCTATCTTGTAACCAGAACTTGCAAGCGTTTTTATATAAAGTCTCACGAACAGTCTCGAGTGATACCCCTTTAATCTCGGCTATCTTTTTATATATCTCTATCACATGCAGAGGAGTGTTTCTCTTCCCTCTATATGGAGCAGGAGAAACATATGGACTATCAGTCTCAGCAAACATACGCTCAAGTGGCACATATCGCACCAACTCTTCATATGCTTTCACAAATGTGATAACCCCAGTAAAAGAAATACTAAACCCTAAATCAAGGAATGCTTGTGCTTCTTGTATTGAACCTACAAAAAAGTGAGCATTCCCTCTATACTCTAACTGAGTAGGGTTAAAATATTTTGAAAGAATTGATAAAGTTTTTTGGTAGGAATCCCGAACATGAAGCATGAGTGGCAAATTGTATTGTTTTGCCATTTGAATCTGATGTTCAAAGACTTTTTCTTGCATCTCACATGTAGGCTCTGTAGAAATATCTTTATTTTCTGAAATATGTGTACCCAAATCTGCATTTTTCTGTATATCTTTTGTGCGAAAAAAATCCATGCCACACTCTCCTATACCCACAATTCGAGGATTATCTTGTGCTAGTTTTAGAATTTCTTCAAACTTTTGTACCTGCACTCCGCTTTCATCCATCGTTTCTTCTGCATACACAGGATGAAAACCAACTGTTGCATAGCAACTAAGTGGATACGTCTCAGCAAGTTGTAATCCAGCTATAGAAGTTTCAAGAGTAGTACCAACGTTGATAGTTATAACGTGATTGTCCTTCATCTCCTGTATAACTTCTTCCCTATCAACATCAAAATCTCCAAACTGTAGATGTGAGTGTAAATCTACGTATGGATATGAACACGTATCTTGATCAAGAGATTTTGTATGAGACATTGACATACTAATTGATACAAATCGTACTATATCTTTACAAATAAAGGCTTTTCTGGCATCTGTCGAGTTTGTATATATGCAAGAATCTGAGGACCTGTATGAGGTAATATAGGTTCCGCAAAATGTACAAGAGTATAAAACTTGAGCATCATACTGCTCACCATAGTCTTTGCTTTTTCTGGATCAACTTTAAATAATTTGAATGGTTCTGAATCTTGAATCTCTTTATCGATAGACGCAAATTCTTTCCATATATGAGACGTATATCCTGTTATATCAAGATGTTCTAGAGATTTTTGTAACATATCTCGTTGTTCCAACCAGTACGAAGAAGTTTGTATATGTTCGACATCAAATTGCACCTCATAACTAATCATCATTTTCAAAAGACGATTTGTAAGGTTGCCTATACCGTTTGCAAGATGAGCGTTATATGAAGCTATGATAAGTTCTTTGGATATCTCACCATCACTTGTGAGTGGTATATCATGTGCAAAATAGAATCGAAGTCCCGCAGAACCAACAAGTGATAACATCTCTTCTGGATCTATAGTATTACCGACAGTCTTTGACATCTTCTTTCCTCCTGAGAGCATAAGGCCATGAACAAAGAGTTGCTTCGGCAAAGGAAGTCCTGCTGACAAGAGCATAGCCGGCCATATAGCAGCATGAAAACGAAGTATATCTTTACCCATAATCTGCACAGTAGCAGGCCAAAACTTGTTGTAGTACGTCACATCAGACGCTCCAAATCCAAGTGCTGATATATAATTTGTAAGAGCATCACACCATACATATATACTCTGTGTGTCATCACCTGGTACAAGGATAGCGTTTGGTTGACCTTTGTATGGACGAGAAAAAGGTATATCTTGAAGCCCTGCGTCAAGAACAGCAAGGATCTCGTTTTTACGTGATACTGGCGTTATCAAAAACTCATCTGACCGTATCTTTTCTGCGATCTTATCAGCATATGACGATAATTTAAAGAAATAGTTTTTCTCTTTAATACTCTCTGGCACAGTTCCATGATCTGCACACTTCCCGTCTATCAGATCTTTTTCTGTTTTAAAACCCTCACATCCCACACAATACAGTCCCTCATATACACCCTCATATATATCTCCTGCCTCTACAAGTCGTTTCCACATCTCAGAAACTCCTACATGGTGTACAGAATCAGTTGTTCGTATATACTGATCATACTGTATATATAATCTTGTAAATAAATCCTTAATCTTTTCCGTTTGCGCATCCAAAAAAGGCATAATCTCTTGACCGAGTTCTTTTGCAGTCTTTTCAATCTTCAAACTGTTCTCATCTGTACCTGTAAGGTAATACGTCGGCCTTCCCAGTTGACGTGCCATACGCGCACATATATCAGCAACAGTTGCTGTATATGCTTGTCCTATATGTAGATTACCGTTTGGATAAAATATGGGAGTAGTAATATAGAACGGTGTATGTGTGTCCGTTTTGCAGTGTGTATCGTGTTCCATATACCCTATAGTAGCAGAAAATCTATACTTCTGTAACCATACGTTTCCGTCTGTTATGATCATCAAGGTACTCAACTATAAGCACAGCAGCAGGTATAGAAAGTATAACTCCAACAAAACCAGCGAGTTCAATACCTGCAATCAAAGATATAATCACAAGAAGTGGAGGTACACCTGTAATCTTTTTCATAACAACAGGATATATCACATGTGATTCAACCTGATGTATGACGGTAAATAAAATAACAACAAGTATAGCTATAGGTAAACCTCCATTTAAGATGGTAAACAAAAACGCAATGATTGTTGACAGAAAGATACCAAGCACTGGTATAAACTCAAGCACTCCAGCCATAAGTGATATGAGAAATATATGTTGTATTTTATCACCGAGGAATATCTTACAAATACTTAATGTTATAAACACAAGTATAAAAATAATAACCATAAGAAGCAGTTGTCCTTGCATCCAGCGACCGATCTTATGCTGTACCCTACTCCAGAGATCTATAACATACACTTCGTACTGACGCGGAGTAACAAGTCCTAAGAATCTCGCAACACCTCGGTGTTCTATAGACAAATATACAGACAAGACCATAACAAGTATAAAACTTACAACACCACCAAAAAACCTACTGACCGTATCAAAAACCCCACCAGCAAAACTTGAAAAAGATGATGTTATAAGACTTATAAGATCTTCAAGTGATATCTTTTGTGGTATATCAGGGAAAATATTTTTTGCAACAGTATATAAACTCTTTTGTATAGGGTTTAAGATATCTGCTGTCTTTATAGTCGTCGGTAAAGAGTTAATGGCTGAAAATGTTTCTCGTATAAGCGGAGGTAACGCAAGAAATACAAACGATGCAAGCACAACCAGAATCAGTGTGTAACTTATAAGCACTGAAGCCCCTCTTCTAAATCCTTGTCGAACAAAAAAGAGTATCATTGGCTCTATAAATGAAGCAACAACTACAGCTACAAGAATTGAGACAATAAGTGACTGCAATTGAACAATAGCAAAAAAGGCGAAAATACCACATATAACTTTAGCAATAGATGAACCTGTGATATTCATATGTGGAAGTATAGCATAGTGAACAAGAAAACAAGAAGTTTCCTTGTATTGTCCTATTGCCCCTTACCTCCTTCTATACCTGACACTATCTGCTGCATGATATCGTTAGTCTTACCAACACTTGAATCCAGGAATATAACCTTACTGTTTTGTGAAGAACCTATACTTTTCATAGTATCTAGGTACTGTGTAAGGGTTAGTGTCGCTATGATTTCAGAAGCACTTTGTTTTGTTGCCCCTGCTACAACTTCGATAGATTGTTTCAACCCTTCCGCTATAGCTCTTCTTTCAAGCGCTATACCCTCTCCTTGTAGTCGCTTTCGTTCTTTCTCTGCTTCAGCCTCCTTGATAGCTTGAATCTTTGTTGCCTCTCCCTTGTTTTCAGCAGCCTTTTTCAGTTGTTCCGAAGCAACAACCTCAGACATAGCGTTTGTAATAGTCAACGGAAATGTAACGTTTGTGATTTGAAAACTATGTATCTGCATACCCCATTCTCGGAATTGAACTTCAAGATCTGACTTGATATGCATAGCAAGCTCTTCCTTTTTCTCAAGAATACTTTCATGAGTTTCTTTTGCAACATATGTTCGAAGTGAGTTTTCAATACTTGCCTCAATAGACTTTGCTCTGTTTTCAAGCTCGTATACATATCGTTTTACTCCTTCTATGTTTTCAGCTTTATCGACTGAATAGATCAAGTTTGTACCGATGGTTACAATCACTTTATCTTTTGAAGGATAGTTTGCCTGTAGTCCGAAGTTTTGTTGTCGGAGACTCACTCGCTCTCTGATAGACTCAAAAAACGGAATCTTAACAGTAAACCCTGCAGTCATGGTTCTGTTGTATTTACCAAAAAATTCAACGACAGCAACAGTGTTTTGTGTGATGATTCGGATGTTTATAAGAAATATAAAAACCAGTATTCCAAGTGTTATGTAGATGATCATGTTGGTACTATACCATACCTATCTTAGATGTATAGAAGAAACTCCAGGACCAATAGCGGCCACATACATGTTTTTTGTTACAAACACTTCTTGGGCGACACGTAAAACATCAGCAACAGTCACACTATCTACTTTTTTATAGATTTCTTCAACTGAGATTGCTTTTCCTTTTCGTATGTATTGAGATGCGTAAAAAGTAGCAATATCTTCTGCGGTTTCCATACTCATAGCCAAACCTGCTTTAAGCATTTGTTTAGCTTTTGCGAGTTCGTCTGTAGATACTTTTTCTTGAGTCAACAAAGCATATTCTGCCTGTAATGCTTGAACTGCAACGTCAATACGTGCTACATCAACTCCAGCACTCATAAAAAAGTGTCCTGCAGTATCTGTATTGATGCCGTATCCTGCATTTGCATAATAACAAATACCTAACTCTTCTCTCATCTTAAGAAATAATCTTGAACTCATTCCTCGACCAAGGATGGTTGCGAGTATTTCATACACATATCTATCCTTGCTTTCATATCCTCCAACAGGAGTACTTATAACAACATGTGCTTGATCAGTCTTCTTTTCGAGTAATGAATACTTTTCTCCTTTTTGTTTTATCTTTGGTTCGGCGGGTTTAAGATCTTTTGAAACTATAGTTTTTCCTGAACTATTTTTTGTACCAAAAAGTTTTTTAATATCTTTTTCTATACGATCAGCATCCACTCCTCCAGAAACAATCACCCAGGTTCTCTCACGTGAATAATGTGAATCATAGAAATCCCGTAGTTGTTTTTCAGTTAAAGCCAGAACTGTTTCTTGTGATCCAAGAACACTTCTTCCGAAAGGTTGATCAGGGTACATAAGGGCATCCATCATCATACTTACTTTTTCTGTTGGCATATCTTCGTACATTGCCATCTCTTGAAGTACAACACCTTTCTCTTTTTCTATCTCATCTTTTCGAAACTGTGCATTGTTGTAAATATCAGACAGAATCTCAAGTATTGTGTGAGCATGGTCCTTTTGTGATTTTGCCCAATACCCTGTCATAGTATGTGATGTAAACGCATTGTTCACTGCACCAATCTTTTCAAAATCTATAGCAATATCTTTTGCTGATAGTCGTTTTTTTGTACCCTTAAACATCATATGTTCGAGAAAGTGTGCAATACCGTTTTCCTTTTTGGTTTCATATGCCGAACCAGTTTTTATGAGGACTGAGACAGAAACAGTTTGACTCTTGGTTGGAACGACGAGATATCTGAGACCATTTGCAAGTTTTTTTGGTTTAGGGATAGATGTGTGAGTTTTAGTCATGAGGTGAGTGTAGCATACCTGAAAAATGAAACAAGAAAACACCCAGTTGCAAAACTGCAACTGGGCACCAAATAATTCAAGCTAAACCAAGTTTTACCAAAACCAGATAGTCTGGCGACAATTCTTGGGCTGAAGTGACTTCTTGTAGTCCACCAGAATCATATTTCAATATCTTTGGCGTTGTTAGTGAAATAGAGACCCATTTTGGGGTATTATCAAGAATACCGGTTTCGTGCCAAGATCTAACAGAACTAAGATCGAGTATCTGAACATAAAACCCGAACCGGGAAAGCTTTGATCTTATACTCATAACCCGTTTTTTAGCTGCGGCAGGAGAAAAACTACCCGCCATAGCAAGGGTCCCGATACAAGAATCTGGGGTCAACGGTTCACAACCTGCTATTGCCCAAGCGATAGAGAACCCATGATTTTCGAGAGCTGCAGTAAACAATTCCTCGGGAGGAAAGGTATCGCCTGCACACGATTTCATAAACAAAGCATTGAGTGAAAGAAAACTAGAAAAGTTCATGATTTGAAGAAGGTGGAAGGATGAAGAGTTACACTATATAACAATCACAATGATACGGAACAACTATCTTTTGTCAAATACTATACTTAGCATATGTCTACAACTAAAGACGAGTGATGATTGACATATATATTATCATGTGTTAAACAAGTATGTACTCACCTGTTTAGTGAGATTCTGACACATTCTACCACCCTCCACACCTGATCCTTATGACACCCAACACCGACCATTTTTCCTTGAGCATGAAAAAAACTTTCGAGAAAGCTCTTCAATTGTGCTACACAGATGGCACGATAGAGATTTCTCTCATGCAGTTCTTCACAGCCATGCTAATGCTTAGGAGCATCACAAAACTTCCAGCTCTACTCAGTCGTATTCGTATCGACGTCAACAATCTCGAAGACAACCTTACCGCAGCCTACAACAACCTCTCAACAACCCCTGCCCAAGTCACAGGATTTGGGGTTGACCTTGTGGAAATTTTAGCCATCGCTAAAGGACTGGCAATTCAGAAAAAAAAGCTAGAGGATAACCTCAAGCTTGAAAAAGTAGAAGAGAATGAACTCTGCATCGGAGTCCCTCAATTTTTCCTTGCCTGCGGCATACATCGTGACAATGTCGTCATGCAAACGCTTGCACAACAAGGTTTCAGTTTACTTGTCCAAATGCAAGAAGCTGTTAACATTGTTAAGGTTTAATTTTAAAAAGCTACAATTTTGCGGACACAGCACATACTGTGTCCGTTTTTTAATTCAACAACTCCCCCACCTCCTCAACCTTCACAACTCTCTGCTCACCAGTATCTCGATCTCGGACCGTCACTGTTCCCTTCTCAAGCGTATCAAAATCCACAGTCACACACATAGGTGTTCCCACTTCATCTTGTCGTCGATATCGTTTTCCAATACTCCCTACTTCATCATACGCAATCTTTGCAACAGACAAACCTTTTGCAATCGCTGCTTTTCGGAGTGTTTCCCATATCTCTTTTGCCTTTGAGATGAGCTCTGGTTTGTTTTTTAAAAGTGGAAATACCGCGATACGATGCGGAGCAACTGAAGGAGAAAGTTTTAGATATACTCGTTCTTCTCCACCCAGCATATCTGTTCTGTAGGCAGTTGCAAGAACAGCAAGCACTGTTCTATCAACACCAAAAGATGGTTCTATGCAGTGAGGTATATATCGTGTTTTTGATTCTTCATCAAAATATGACAAATCAACTTTAGAACCTTCTGTGTGTGCCTTAAGATCAAAATCAGTTCGATATGCCAAACCATACAACTCTTTTTTTCCAAATGGAAAGTCATACTCAAAATCTATAGTACGTGCAGAGTAGTGAGCTCTGTCTCCATCCCCTATCTCTAGTTCATGTAGCTTATCTTTATCAAGACCAATGTCTTGTATAAAATTCCACACTTCACTTCGGAATGATTCAAAAACTTTTTGCCAACTTGCCTCGTGACTCGCATCTAGATTTGGATTTACAAAATACTCAATCTCCATCTGTTCAAACTCTCGTACTCGAAATACAAAATCTCGAGGTGCGATTTCATTTCTAAACGCTTTACCTATCTGTGCCATACCAAACGGAAGTTTTGGATGAAAGGTGTCCTGAATATTTTTAAAATTCACAAACATACCTTGAGCTGTTTCAGGTCGTAAGTATGAAATGTTTTCATCAGACTCAATAGCACCAATGTTTGTTTTAAACATCATGTTGAATTGTCGAACCTCTCCAAGTGGATTACCTTCAGGACTTTTGATTCCCTCTGCTTTAATAATCTCAGTCATATCTGCAACACTTTTTCCAGTCACACTTAATCCTTTTTCTTCTATAAGATGATCAGCTCTATATCTTTTTTTAGTTTTAAGATCTTCAACCAACGGATCAGCAAACCCCCCAACATGTCCTGAAGACACCCACACTTTTGGATTCATAAGAAGAGCTGCATCTACCCCATACATATCAAGACGGGTGTCAACAAACCGATTCCACCATATACGCTTGATAGACTCTCGGAGCATCAACCCAAGCGGACCATAATCCCATGTACCAGCAAGCCCTCCATATATCTCAGAACCTTGATATATAAAGCCTCTTCTTTTACAGAGAGATATGATATCTTCCATAGTTACAGGTTTTTGTGTGTCGTCTTGTGTCATATGTACATGACTATAGCATAAAGATAAAAGATGTTCGAGAGTATCTCAAACATCTTGTATCTCATATCTGTGTATATATTAAAACTCCTTATCTATACTCTTCAGCTCAATCTCTGAATCAAGTATAAGAGCTGAATCTATCTCTGCATCTAACTCTGTATCTGATATAGGCTCACCTGTTGGAACATACTCTTCTATCATCACATCTCTGCCACGAGTTTTCTCCATCATATGTTCTCGAAGAAATTCTCGAGACCAGAGCCAAAATCCTGTTGCAACGATAAGTAAACCGATAAGTATTATAATTTTTTTATTCATAATGAATATGTATGTTATGATTAATGCGATTAATTAGTTGAACTTGCAGTTGAAGTAGAGTCTGTTTTGATTGGTTTTCTGATAGATTTTAACGTTTCTGTTACTTTCTTATATGCTTCAGCTGTACTCTTGATACTTTCTTCTGATTTTTTTACAAGCGCCCGAATCACCTCCTTTGTTGTTGTTGCATTTACCTCTGATGCTATAGTCGTTTTTGTTGCCTCAACATCTATCTTAGCTTTTGCAAGCAAGTCTTGAGCTGTTACCTGTAAAGCCTTTGCAGATGCAAGAGCTTCTAACCCTGTTGTACTTGTAGCTTGTGTAAGTGATGCAATTCTTCGTGTGATCTCACCATCAACTTTTGTTAATGCATTTATACGTGTGATCAGTCTTTTGTATACATTGTCTACGGCTGCTTGAACTCGTATCTTTGCTTTATCGTCTAATCTTTTTGTTGTTGATGCTTTGTATGCAGCTTTCAATGCTTCCACTTCAACTTTAAGATCTGATCTTCTTACATCGATCTTCGCTTTAGTTTCTGCTCGTATAGCTTGAATCTGTGCTGAAGTAGAAGCGTTTTTTCCACCAGCTCTGACCTCTTTAACATCCTCTCTACGCTCCTGTCGTATCTCTCGAACATCTTCTTTTCGATCCTCTCGCACATCTCGTATCTCACCTCTTACCTCCTGGCGAGCATCTCGAATCTCCATACGTTTCTCTAGCACAGGTCGAGGACGTGACGATGTAGACATATCTTCAGCTTGAACGTCATATCCAAAAGTTAATAATACCGCGCATATCGTTATATATATTGATGTTGTTTTCATACTATATAGTATACTACTCTACAACACTTCCGTCACCTAAGTTATCACCATCACCTGTCGGGATAATCGTTAACCCATCAATACTTCTATCAAGAACTCTTCCTGTAAATGAATCAACACCACTTACTCGAGGATTGATAATCAGTATTGGTGCTTGACCTACTTGTGTAATGTTTGGAGTAAATCCTACTTGAAATGAAAATTCTTTTACAGGTGTATCTATACCAGTTCCCGCAGGGATATCACCGAGGGTAATGTATATTTCTTTTTTACTTGGACTGTATGAAACTGATTTTGCAGGAAGAGTTGAAGAGTATGTATTTTTCCATGTAACATTTGGAGGAAGCTTTGCAACAAACACAAGATTCTTCACAGTGTTTGCAGTATTGGTTATCTTTCCAGTGTATGTGTATGTTGTTTCCTTATTGACTTGAGGAGGAAAAACTCCAGTATTGGCAAATGGACCAGACGTACGAGTTATGATTGATTGAAATCCTATATCAGTTTCAAGTCGTATATCTTGCGATATCACTGAAACAACTTCTTCAGGTACAAGTTTTTCATTGAGACGCTTTGCTTTGATAGTTACAGATAGACTTCCTGATGTTCTACGAAGTGTTTTTATCAAACTCTCTTTACTCTTTATGACAGACATGTTGAAACTAACCTCCCTGTTTTCTCCAGGGTCAACGGAAGCCAATCTTTCAATCTGAGACTTATCCCAAAACATGACATCATCCGTAGATCGATAAAACCCATTGTTTGGTTTTACAGTTGTTCTATTTATAAGAAGACCTGCTATCGAAACTTCTACTACAACATCAGTGATTGGCACATCAAGATTGTTTGTAAATACAACATCTCCTTTGATAATATCTTCGTATGTAACAGCCTTAAAGTCCTGCACCAAACCATCAAGAGAAAGCTTAGTTGTAACAAAAGGCTTTTCTATAGTAACCTTTTGATCTTGTGTAGAAAGAACTGTAATCATCTCTCCTGATTTTACATCAGCAACCCCTAAGATAAATCTAAAGTTCTTCTCAAGATTACTTGTTCCTATGAGTTTACCTGTGAGGCGTATCGTCTTAGTATCAAGTGGAGCTAGCTCTCCTATGTTCCATGTATTGTTTCCAAACGCAGGCTCAAGATTTGATTGTGTGAGTTTATATCCAAACGGATATTCTACTTGAAGCTGAATATTTTTCACAACTTCTTCGGTGTTCGATTGTATTTCGATATCAAAAGAAAGATCTTGATTGTTGGTAACTTCTTTTACATTGACTATCTTTGCGGTTACAGGAGACCCTGCGATGACGACTCCAATATCTTTTGTTGTACTAAAGATATTTGACGAATCAGGAATACTAAATTCAAGAGCATAGCTAATATTTTTCTTTACATTTTCCTCTCCAAAAAAAACAGCGCTTGCCTTACGTCGAACAGTTTCACCTGGTCGTATTGTTCCAACATCTATACGTTCGTTCGTTAGAGACACGGTGCTATCTACGGCAGACATAGTTCCTTGCGGATATTGTACAACAAGATCAGAGAGAGTTAAATCTACAGCATTACGATTTGTAATATCGATAGAAAAATCATTGATCTCTCCAGACTTTACGGAAACAGGACCTGAGATAACAATATCTACTTTATCTGAAGAAACTACATTTATTCCTTTTTGAAAATATATAAATGTATACGTAAGTGCACCTAAAAAGAAAAGGAACATCGTCACAAACACAAACATTCCGAAATTTGATCTATTTTTACGTTCAACACTTACCTCTTCTTTTTCTTCTATAGGAGCAACAGGCATTGTTGTCGCTGTTGCGACGCTTCTTTGTATCTCTCTGTTATCACCTACAGTCAATATAGAAAACTCTGGATGATAATTATTTGTAACAGGCGGAACTTCAGTAGCTGCAGCTTTTTCTTCTTTGCTTGCAATATTTGGATATAGACTACGCTGTTCAATCTGTGAGGATGCATATCTCATAGCAACATCTGTTGCGGCTATTCTTTTCTCAGTTTCTGCAGCTCGTTTATCAGCAAACTTGTCAGTCAAAAAACTTGCTATAGATTCTTTTGGTTCTGGTTTTACTTCTTTACCTTCAAATGAAGTAGTAATAGTATTTTTGTTACGTAAAACATCTTCGGCAGGACTATAGTGTCCATACAATGTTGAACCATGGTGTACATAGTTTTGATTTGCCAAACCAAGCTTGACTCTTCTCTCTTCTTCTTCCTTTGCTGCACGTATCTTGGCTTGTTTTTCTTCAGTTTCTTGCCAATTTTTACCTACATCGATACGATGTGTTGAAAACCCACGCTCTCTAACTGCTTCAGTTTTCTGCACAGAAGAATACAGTTTTTGTTTTAATTCATCTATACGAGTCGCTTCTTGCTCAACCTGTTCAGCTTCTTCGATTTTCTTAACATCATCTTCATAATTTGTAGAATTCATATACTTATATTGTACATGAATACACTCTTATAGTGCTAGTTTTGTCTTTAATTCAAAAACCTCATCTTTCCTTTGACACATTGACTCATATAATTCTTGCGATGAGACATCTATACATTTTTTTACATCAAGCTGTATTTTTTCACCAAAGCCTTGCAACCCTTTTATATACACAATAAAAAAATCTTCTATGTACACAATATCTTCCGTAAGAGTACCCTTGTCTTTTTTCTCTGCAACCATCCAAACAATCAATTTACACATAGTACGCAGCATATTATATATATCTTCACTTGTCTGTGCGCCGTGATCATTTTCATCATCAAAAAACAACCCTTCAGTTCGTTTAAGAAAATTTACAACTGAGCGTGATTGTATAAACGAAAACGTATTACGAATATCGGTCAATATAAAAAAATCTTTCCCTTTTACTATAGATACATGTGAAATAGAATATTCTTGTATGTTTGCCCTAAGTTTTGAAGTACTCTTTCGTGTACCTTTTGCAATAATTCGTATATATCCAAAGACAGGAGAAAAAACACGGAGCATCAGATCATGCTCTTGCGTTTCTCGTATACCAAGCACGACGCAGTCTGTTTGATATATAGAGTAGGCCATATATACTATTATACTTTTACCACTTCTACAGCATAGGTATCACCTGTTGTTACAGTGTACGATGTTACATTTGCAATATCGGTAAACATGTTCTTATGTACTTCGTATATCTTCTCATAATCAACCCGCAAAGGTTCTGTTGCAGAAACAGTTACAGATATCGTATCACTCGGAACTAGATTTAAATCTTTTCGTTTTGATTGAACCTCTCGAATAACATCTCGAGCCAAACCTTCAACACGAAGATCCTCAGTAACAACTGTATCCAATGCCATCATGTTATCAGCGCTTACGATCACCTGTTTAATATTGAGCTCGTCTTGCAAGATATGAACATGAACATTTGAAAATGTATCTATCGGCAACATGAGAGATTGTAAAGGTTGACGAACTTTAATATTTGCCTTGTTCCGAAGAGCAAGCACAGCTTCAACAACTTCACGAGTTTTTTGCATTTTTTCAATAATTGCTGCATCACCTTTTTCTGAAGAACTATCTGAAACTTTTGGCCAACTCTCAAGATGCACACTCTCTTTATATGTATCAGTATGTGATGTATCAAATCCTTTTACAAACTGATATATCTCTTCCGCCATGAACGGTGTAGCTGGTGCCATAAGTTTTGCAACTGTTGTCAGCACATGCACCAATGTTTGAGACACGATTGTAGCATCATCTACATCTTTAAATCGATCTCGAGAACGTCGCAGATACCAAGTTGAAAGCTCTTCAACAAATTGAAGCAAGGGTCTAAGCGCCTTATCGATCTGATAGGCATCCATATGTATAGTCATCTCTTTGATCAACATATCCAATTGAACTCCAATCCAACTATCAAGAATATGTTTTCCGTGCACTTTAGTATATTCGGTTGCACCAGCAGTATCTTTGACACCATACATCAAAAGGAACGACATAGTGTTCACAAGTTTGTTGAACAATTTGTTTTGTATATCCGTCAAAGCTTTTTCTGAGAATGCAACTTCATCTGCTCGAACAAGCGGTGATGCAAGCAAGAAATACCGAAGCGTATCAGCGCCGAACTTTTCAACAATTGGCATCATGTCAGGAAAGTTGTTCAAACTCTTACTCATCTTTCTTCCATCTTCAGCCAAGAGAAGACCATTTACCATCACGTTATCAAAAGGCTTTTTATCAAAAAGCGCAACTGACATGATAAGCATATGATAAAACCATCCTCGTGTTTGATCTAATCCTTCAGCAACCATATCTGCAGTAATTGTTTTTGCAACATCTACAGATGTGTTAAATGGATAATGCATAGAAGCAAACGGCATACTTCCTGCGTCATACCACACATCAAGAACTTCAGGTAATCGAACGTATTTTTCCCCATCTATGATAAATGTAACTTCATCGATATATGGGCGATGAAAATCAGCTTCATACTCTTTGTTGTGAGGGATGAATGCAAAATCAAGTTTTCTATATGTACCTGGATAGATTCGTATAATATCTTTATGTGTAACAACAATCTGTTCAAGCGACATACCCAGTGATACATCTTCAGCGCCATATATACACCCTTCATGAGTTACTATAAGTATATGTTCTTTTTCATGTTTTGTATCTACATCATACAGAAAGACACCCATACGTTTTCTCATGTCTGCATATGATTCACCGTGTGGAAATTGTTTATATATGTATTCTTCTGGAGTATTTCTGTATGCACCCTCTTCATCTCTACCGTGTCCATCAAGATCACCAAAATCTTCCTCATGGATTCTATCTTCAGATATAAGAGTGATTTTCTTTCCTGTCTTTTGTTCTATAAGATCACGAACAAGTTCAGCAGTTTCTCTTGTTCTACGAAGTGGTGAATGATATATGATTGTTGGTATATCCTGCTCCGCAATCATACGCTTCACACTCTCTGCTACTTGTTCCCGACCAAGATCAGTCAGACCATGTTTATCTGATATCTCTGGTTTACAACTCATAACACCCTCTATAAGATGTGTCGCCTCACCGTGACGCATAACTGAGTATGTATTTCTTCGAGTTTTTTCTCGGATCTCCGCTAAACCTCCAAGGCATACAGTCTTACCTGTCTTCTCTCCTTTCCACACAGGTAGAGGTGTTCCCCAAAAACGACTTCGAGATACTGCCCAGTCTCGAACATTTTCAAGCCATGCACCAAGACGTTTAGTTCCAATCTCTTCTGGATACCAATTGATTTTTGCATTTTCCTCAATCATCCTGTCTTTAAGAGCAGTCGTCTTTATAAACCAACTTGTTGTCGCATAGTTAAGCAAAGGTGTTTTACATCGCCAACAGTGAGGATATGTATGTATGTATTTTTCTTTTGCAAATAGAAGACCTAGAGGTGCAAGATACTTAATAACCTCAACATCTGACTTTTGATGATCCTCTATAGGCTTTGCTTGTCCTTGCAAGTCAGTTACCTCCGATGCAAATGTTCCGTTTGGTAATACATGTTTAATAACAGGAATATTGTTTGCTTGTGCAAGCTTCATATCATCATCACCAAATGCAGGCGCAATATGTACAATACCTGTTCCATCTGTATCGGTCACAAAATCTCCCGCATACACCTTCCATCCGTTTTCTTTTTTTTCTAAAGTTTGATCTTGTATGTAATATGCAAATGGAGGAACATATGAAAGTCCAACAAGTTCAGATCCTTTCACTTCTTTTATAATCGTATACGTCTCTTCGAGTGCCCCCTTGTCTTTTGCGGCAGCTTCAAGTTTTGCAACATAATTTTTCGAAATAATAACAGTTTCAGTTTGTGTAGCATTTTTTATCTCTACATATACATACTCAACATCTTTCCCTACAGCGAGCGCTGTGTTTCCAGGAAGAGTCCATGGCGTTGTTGTCCATGCAACAAAACTTTCACCAGTCACCTTTCCATCTTGTCCAACTACAGGAAATCGTACATATGCCGAAAGATCAGTTATCTCTTTGTACCCTTCAGTTACTTCATAGTTTGAGAGTACAGTTCCACAGTGTGGACACCACGGCATAACTTTGAATCCATCATACACAAGACCTTTATCCCAAAGTTGTTTAAATGCCCAAACACCAGACTCCATAAATGTTGCATCCAACGTTCGATAGTCGTGCTCCATATCTACCCAACGACCAAGTCGTGGAACGATTTCCATCCAATTCTCTCTAAATTGAAACACACTTGCTCGAGCTGTTTCGTTAAACTTATCTATTCCATATTCTTCAATATCTTTTTTCCCTTTAAATCCAAGCTTTTTTTCTACTAAACTTTCTATAGGCAATCCGTGACAATCCCATCCCCATGTCCGAGGCACATGAAATCCTTGCATAGTTTTATATCGTGGAAATGCATCTTTGATGGCAGTTGGAAGCATATTACCCATATGAGGCAAACCTGTAGCATATGGAGGACCATCATAATACCGAAAAGACTTACCCCCCTTCTCGGCAGTTGGATTTTTATCTAAACTCTTTTGGAAAATGTCATTGTCCTTCCAGAATTTGAGTATTGCAGATTCTCGCTCATGTGGAGTTTTCATATGAGGCTAGTATACATGATTTTATGGGATTTTGGGAGAGGGTTTGGAGAGGGTTAGCTATGCTTCCCACCATACAAATCTATAGCCTCTATAAGCTGTTTATCGAAAGTTACTATAGTGTGTGTTTTTGATAAATACAGAAGCAGAGTGTCAACATATGAAAGATTCACAAATTCTTTATTGCCAGACAAATCTAAAACCTCCCTGTTCTGCTCATAAAAAAGTTGAATAGTTATGTCTTTATTGTTCTTTATAAAATCAATAAACATCATAGAATTTTCAAATGATGACTTATTTTTAAGAACTGTTATAACCTCGTAAAAAACGAGATCAGGCATGATCTGGTAATCACAAGAAAATGTTTCTAATATATTCTTTGCCTTTGTATGGTTTGAATCAATATTGCTAAAATATGAAATCCATATATTAGAATCAATGATTATGTTGTTATCTTTATATACCATATACAATTTGATCTACTTTTTCGCTTAAATGAGGATCTCCACTTTTAAATTTTACTAATTTCAATGAAAACAAATCTTTCATACAATACTTTTTTTCCTTTGTAGCTGGAGGTGGAGATATCAATACTTGATCTGCATCATTTTTAGCAATAATAAACGACGCACCGTTCATAACCTTTTCGTTATACAGCTTAAAATTCCTCATATACTCACGTACTGAAATCCTTGGTATATCTACCGTTACCTCTGTATCAAAATCTATAGTTTTAAGTTGTTTTTTGGTTACGACAGATGTTTTAAGCATATGTCTTAAGGATAGCATACTGTTTGACAAAAAGTCAAACATTCACAAGTAATCAAATCTACATTCTCTCCACACTTCGAATACCTAACGCCCACAAACCTTTTTCCAAGACTGTTTTAGTAGCTTCGCAGATCGATACAAGTCGAGCATCTATACCAGCCTCTCCAATAATCTTTGTGTTTACATAAAAACCATTAAACTTTGATGCAAGGTCAATCAAGTATTGTGCAATATGTTGTGGAGCAGCTTCATCAATAGCAGAAAAACAGACATGTTCAAAACGATTGAGTGTCCGAATGAGAGTTACAGTTTCTTTTGTAAGTGGAGTTGTCAAATCTTGAGCCTGCACACCTGATTCTTTTACTTTTTTCAAAACTGAGTTGATACGTACCGCTGTGTATTGTATGTACGGACCACTGTCCCCTTCTAGAGCAAGAGATTTTTCTTGATCAAAAATAATATCTTTTCTAAAGTTTTGTTTTAGAATCGTAAACTTAATAGCAGCCACAGCCACATCTCGAGCTACACTTTTTTTCTCATCTTCTGCCATGTCTCGCTCTTTCATCTTTTCAAGTGATGCCTCCATCATGCTATATACAAGCTCGTCACCAGCGATAATCTTTCCGGTTCGAGAACTCATCTTCATGTTTGCGAACTTCATCATGCCGTTATAGATGTATCCATTTTTATTTCCAACTTCCGGCATGATTTGTCGAATAGCTGCAAGTGTTACATCGAGCGCTTGTTTTTGCTCATTTGCAGTAATGATAAAACTTGCATCATATGGCCACACATCATGTTTTACCTTTGCTAAACCTACTTCTTTTGCTTCATATGTAGGAAGACCCTTGTTGTTTATAAACACCCGAGTATGCATACCAAGCTTCTCGCCATCAAACACAATTGCTCCTTGTTCACCTTTTGTAAATACATCTGGATGTGCAAGCACTATATCCCTTCCGATTGGTCCTGTCACACTTTCAAAAAAGTAGTGATCAAATTTTGTACCGAGAATATCATAGAGTTCTTCAAATTTTTCAAGGCTCCACTCTCTTCCTTGATCGTACATGGTATTTACCTCTTTATCACTTCGATCATACACTTTCTGATTCATCACCTCAATCTCTGTAATTGCTTTTTTGTATTCTTCAGATTCCTCACCATCAACACTATCACCTTTCAGCTCTTTTAGCTTTGCATTTCCTGCAACATATGCACCTCCAAGAAACTTAACCTTGTCAGTAAGAGAAACTGAATCCTCTGGCCAAAGATCTTGTAGGAAACGCACTCCCCAAAGTGTTGTGGCAATATGTCTTCCAACATCACCTTGATATGAGTATCGTTTTATTTCTGCCCCTCCGAGTTCAGCAAGACGAGACATCGATTCTCCAATAGTGTTTGCCATCAAATGACCAATATGAAACTCTTTCATCGGGTTTGGATCGGTATACTCATATGCAACTTTTTTCCCTGTGAATGTTGGATGGTTAATCTGTGTTGGGATATGTACATGTGTGTTTACCGGAACCCAGAAGTTTATATATCCACCAACAACTTCAACTTTTTCTACTTTACTTTTATCAAGAGTAGCATCAAGATATACCCCTAGATCTACAGCGATAGCTACAGGATTTTTTCCAATCTTACCAGCCACAACAAGGGCAAAGTTTGTATACAAATCACCCTTGGTTATATCCTTTGTAATATCAACAACAAACATATCAGATGTTACATCCATCTGTGCTGTTGCTTTAAGCCAAGCGATACAAGCTTCTTCTATATATGTAGAGACTGAAATCATGCTTACAATATATAGTATTTTGGGAGGTTTTGCTAGTTCTTATAGAACTTTCCTTCTTTATAGTTTAATAAGATTTTCTGACTCGGTTCAAAGAGCGGTGACGGTAAATCATCTAGAGTAAACCATTTCCATTGTGTGATTTCATCTGGTTCAGTTACTTGAGCTTCTCCATTAAAAGCACGACAAATGAGTCCGATGGTTACAAAGTGAGCATCTGGTACCATATCATTTGAAAGACTTATAACTTCTATATGTTCATTGGAAATATCTACACCTGTTTCTTCTAACACTTCTCTTTTTGCACCTTGTATAAAATCTTCACCGAACTCAAGCTTGCCACCCGGCATAGTCCAAGTTCCCTCACCGTGAAGTTCGCTATCAGCTTTAGCAGGATCAACATGTCTCTGTCCTAAAAGGATTTTATTATCTTTTAGAATCATGACACCGAATCCTACACGTACTTTTGGAGTTTCCATGTATTAATAATAACACACAACCCTCTATGCATTAACCTTAGACTCTATTCTCCTAACCTCTTTTGAAATCATTTTCCCTTCTGGATTTAAATCATATATAATCACCTCTCCAAAAAGCATCTCTAGATTTTTAATATCATTATCGCTTATATCCTCGATATATTTCATGATAGTTCTGATTGCATTACCATGAGATACCATAAGAACATTCTCACCTTTTTGTATGTGAGGTAAGATGGTATTTTGGAAAAATGGAACTGTTCTTTCGTACACCATCTTTAATGTTTCTCCATGAGGGATAGGACAATTCCATTCTCTTCGGACCGCGTTCCACCCATCCTCCCCTAACACTTTTTCCATTTCCCATTTGTCTTTTCCTGTGTAGTCTCCATAATCTCGCTCGTTTAAAGCAGCACAGTGTTCCGTTTGTACATGAAATTGTTCCGTAGTTTCAAGTATGCAAGATAACGTTTCTATAGTACGCACTTGCATAGAGGCAAATGCATAATCAATTGCAATATCTTTAATAAGAGCACCTATCTCTTCTGATTTACAGAAGCCGTACTCTGTGAGATGTCTATCTCGTATACCAGTCCAGAGGCCTTTGTGATTCCAATCTGATTCGTGGTGTCGTATGATTATGAATTTCCCCATCTGATGTTCAGTATTCATGTATAGATGTTAACACATTTTGCGCGGTGAATGGGACTTGACCATTACACGGTCAGTACACCTTTGCGGTTTGATTCGGACCAAAGGTCCTCACAAACATCGCAAAGCTTTTCAAGTCCCATACGCAAAGTACACATGTACTTTGCTTCACCAAAAGAACATACACTATTCCTTTTGGAATAGTGTATGTCTATCAGCGCGGTGAATGGGACTTGAACCCACGACCTCTCCCGTGACAGGGGAGCGCTCTAACCAGCTGAGCTACCACCGCATATGTGCCTATTATACATATATTTTGACAAAATACTAGATGTTCCCTATATAATATGTTACTATAGGCTTATGTTAATCGACGTATAGTCTGAAACTACCTGGAGGAGTGGCAGAGAGGTCGATTGCACCTGTCTTGAAAACAGGAGGGCTGTCATGGTCCCGTGAGTTCGAATCTCACCTCCTCCGCTAAACTTGGAAAACACCCTCTTGGGTGTTTTTCTTTATTGAGGAGAGCAAAGTGCCTGCGCACTTTGCGTGTGAGATTCGAAAAGCTTTTCTATGTTTTTGGAATCTTTGATTCCTAAAACGAGAAAAGGTGTACTGGTCCTGTAAGGACCGAATCACCTCTTCCGCTTTTTAAAAAAACAACCCTGGTACACAATTAAGCATACCAGGGTTTGGTTGTTACATGAAAGCAAGTTATTATGTCGCAGTGACTTTGAGACGAATTTTTTCGTTTAAATCCTTATGAGAAATACAATCACCTGACTCAAGTTCTTTCAAGAAGAGACTAAAACCTTGATCTTGATTAGTGGAATACATGTTTGGACAACCAACACTTGAGCGATCGAAGGTGCTAGTAATTGTCAATCCTAGAGCTCTTGCAGCATGTTCGTGATCCACCGCATCAATCGCGAGAAGTAATTGTCGGTGATTATAATGACTACCTCCAATCACCAAGGTCGCATCTTCTATTCCGCTTCTGGTTGAGCTTGCAATATATAAAAACGTTTTCATTGATTCAGTTTGTTTCTCCAGTTAAGGTTTCCTGCTAGGGATAATAGCAGAAATACAATATAATTACCAATGTTATTTGTAAAACACACTAAATTTTCCTTTTATCACAAAACACCCCTCCGGGTGTTTTGTCTATCACTATCTCTCCGCCAACGCCTTCAATGCCTCTAACGACTTTGGCCATGACTCATCAAACATTTCACTATATTCATCTGGCACTTCAGTTAGTTCGATAAGCAATTCTGTACCACCATCCTTATCTATAAACGTATAATTTTCACATGATACCTTTCCTTCCTCATACGGTTTTTCGACACCTTCGTGTATTTCTCCATAATGTTCAATAGATACGTACTCATACAGTCTATTTTCTTTAATGCGAGAAAGCATACCACCCTCTATGCCCGTCTCAGGATTTGGACCAAGGAACACAATCTTACTTCCCTCACTCCAATCCCCTTTATAATACGAACCCTCACAAAAAGACTTTGTCCATTCTCGGTATGTTGCATCTTCTAGCATAGTGCTCCAAACTTTTTCTCTAGGTGCATGTATATGGATTGAGTAGTGTAATGTTTTCATAAGTATATACATGGTATCATTTTGTAGCTATTTTTTCTATCGTAGAATTACTATCATCAAAGTTAATAATATGTGTTAGAATACTTTTATGGAATTACCTGATTTGAAAACGCATGAATTAGAGATAAAAAATCTTGAAAAAAAGCTAAACGATGATTATCTCCGTAAAGAAAAGGTGTTATCAGCTATTGAACAAAACACTGTCCTTAAAGATGAAATTGAATCGAAACGAATGGTAATTGATTATTTGGATGATGCTGCAATGGAGATTGGAAAAATATTCCACTCAAACTCTCGATCTGAATTATCTAGTTTTTTAGTGCGTGGTGGGCAAGCATTATTAAACGACCCTTTGGTAGTAAAAAGAGTTGCACATCTTGATTTTCCAAGTTTGTGGAAACATTTACAAAAAGAGTTGCTTGATGATGTCTCTTTTGCTCGTGAAGTCGCTGCCAGAGGGCTGGATATTCCAGAAATATCACCAAATCACTCAGATCCCGTGATTACCTTTTTACGTGAATGGAAATCAAAGAGGTTATACAGAAATTCAAGACAACATCTGTTGCATAAAACCATTCAAGAAAATCAATCAGTACTTATTTCAGCAATCTTACTTGCTCCCCAGATTTTTTACAGGGCTTCAGAGGAAGACCGGGTGACGCTTCTTCAAACACCCTCTCTTGCTGCAGATAGTAATTTTATGACATATGCATTTTCTGTTAATAATGAATATTTGAAGTTTGCAGATGCAAAGCTACTTGAAGACGCTGATTTCCTTGCAGAGATATACGCAGCAGAAGGATACTTAAGTCAAGGCAAACAGGATCTTATTGATAAGATCACAATTATACGGCTAATATCAGATATGGAACATATACCTAAAGACGATTTTCTGGCCAAACACGTACAGAGTGTTGGTATCAGCAAGATAATAGAACGTATATACGTTAAAATGAGAACTGGTACATTTGCAAGAAGAATAAATTTAACAGTTGGCGGTTTTGATTTTTACAGTAATGATGGAGATAGTTGATTCAACATAATTGCAACATGTTTATAGCACATACCCATGAAAAACCCTACGAAAACCTTCAACTGGATTATCACCATTCTTCAAAACAAACACATACCTTTTGCAATATCTGGTGGACTTGCAGCAAAAAGTTATGGATCACCAAGACAACTCAACGATATTGACATAGATGTACACGATGTGGATTTAGAAAAACTTGTAGAAGAAGTTAAACCATATATCACATTTGGTCCTGCACGGTACAAAAACGAGCGGTGGGATTTACAACTCATAAAACTCTGTCACGAGGGTCAAGATATTGATATAGGTGGATGCGATAACTTAAAAATTTGTGATGCAAGAACAGGAATATGGGAGCCTTGCCCAACAGACTTTACAGATGTGACATATAGAGACATCTTTGGAATTATTGTTCCGGTTACACCAAAAGCAGAATTAATCGCATATAAATCAATGTTACAAGGTGACCATCAAAAAATAGATATAGATGCTGTTGCAAATTGTAAAGATTAAATTACATGTATGAACCAGATAACCATAGACACATACAACACATCCACAGCGGAATATGATGAAAGCACAGTTGATTTCTGGAGCAACTTTCCAAAAACCTTTATAAAGATGTTTGCTGAACTATCCGGAAAAGATGTACTCAATATTGGAAGTGGCCCAGGTAGAGATGCTTTACTTATCAAACAAGCAGGAAAAGAAGTTGTTTGCGTTGACGCTTCAGAAGCAATGATAGAACTCTCAAAACAAGCTGGTTTTACATCAATCCTTGCAGATTTTAACACCCTACCTTTTGCCGAAAATTCTTTTGATGCGGTGTGATCATATACTTCACTTTTGCATGTTCCTAAAGAAGTTGAAACACTATGCAAAAACCACGGATTTGAACTTGTACACTTTGAAACATATAAGCCGAGATCTAGAGTGTATTTGAATTTTATTTTTAGAAAATCGTAGATGTTGGTGCTATAATACTCATATGAACAAACTTTGGTTCAAAAGGAAAACATATGGCTGGGGATGGACACCTACAACTAAAGAGGGTTGGCTTGTTATCTTTGCATATATCATCCTCGTCTTACTTTTTGCATGTACAATTGATAAAAACTCACCCGCGAAAGAAGTTATCTTTACAGGAATTCTCCCTATCACCTTACTCACAGTAACCCTTATCCGTATATGTTACAAAAAAGGAGAAAAACCAAAATGGTCATGGGGTCCGGAAAAAAATATACAATAGTAGTATGAAAACAGATAACCCAAACAAAAACAAACTTTACACAGGCATCGTTTGGATTGTCTCTGCCCTCACCCTTATTGCATACGGCATACTCCTATCTCAGAACACAAATCTCCCAGGAGCTGAAAGCCTTGTAAAGTTTCTCACAAGCATAGATGAAAAATATATTTACCTCACTGCCATGATTTCTATATTTATAGAAGGGTTATATTTTGTTGGGAGTTTCTTTCCTGGTGCTAGTCTCGTTCTTGTTATTGCAATCATTTCTCAGACAGGTGGAGTTCTAGTTTTTCTTACGACTATATTTTTAGTATTTCTAAGCTGGAGTTTAGCTGGTTTGGTCAATATTTATTTGGCTAAAGTATATAGAAACAAGATTATACAATTAGAACATGTTGAAGACTATACAGTACACAATCGTGTCTGGACCACATGGTTCCCTGCATTTCGTGCAAGTTACGAAGTTGCGCAAGTCACAGAAGGAGCAAAACCTATACGTGTATTTATATCATCTGTCATTGTTCGATTCTGGGCAAGCTTGTTTGTGGGAGGTTTAGCGCTTGTTGTTCCTCTGTTTTTTAACATTCAAAACACCACAAACAAAGATGGGTATATAACCATTACTGTAGTTGCCTGTATTAGTCTCATTGTGGGTATTTGCAATATACGAAAATATTACTCTTCAAAGAATCATTTATAGAAAATAAGCACAACCTCAATTCGGAGAGAAAAGTGTAAACATTTTTGTTTCTTTCACTCTAATTCGTTAACAAAAATTGTGTTTAAGATGTCTTTACCCTATCATGGTATACTATACACATGAACTGGATCTTCTACGCCATCGCATCTGCATTATTTGCTTCCCTAGTTGCCATCTTTGGAAAGATTGGACTAAAAGATGTTGATTCAACCGTTGCTACAACAATACGTGCTATTGTCATGGCTGTATTTTTAGTAGTAGTAACACTGTCTCTTGGAAAAACAAACCTATTATCCTCGTTTGATTCTAAAGCATTAACATATATCATACTTTCAGGTATTGCAGGGGCATTATCTTGGTTGTTCTATTTCTTTGCTATTAAAAATGGACCAGTTGCTTCAGTTGTAGCTATAGACAAAACAAGTATCGCTCTAGTCTTTGTCCTTGCAGTCCTATTTTTAGGTGAAACATTCACATGGATGAAGACATTGGGTGCCATACTTGTTGTACTTGGGGCGATTATTATGACTCTATAAAAACATGATATAATTCAGACCATGACTGTAGAAGATATAAAAGCTAATTATCCAGACATAGATATAAATCAAAGTGGTGGCCCTGACTCTTATCGAGAAGATGCGCCTATAGTTGAACGAGACCCTGTTGCGGTTATCATCAAACACCCAACTGATGACATGTATCTTTTGGCAAAATGGAAAAATTCAGATTGGAATGGATTCCTTACAGGAGGTATAGAGGAAGGCGACACTCTAGAGCAAACTGTTCAAAAAGAAATTCACGAAGAAACAGGATTTACACATGTAGCAGAAATCAAACCTATGGATTTTGTTTCTCATGGTCTTTTTTATCATCCTGTAAAAAATGTAAATCGACTCGCCCACTATCATCTAGTTTTTGCACAGCTAGCAGATCTTTCACAAGACACTATATCGGAAGAAGAAAAAGCTATTGCAGATTTTGTTTGGGTAGATATCAACGAAGTTCACGCAACACTGACACGAAACGACATGAAGCTACTTTGGGAGTTTTATAGAAAGAGTTTACTGTAATCAAGTTTTGGGAATACACCTAAGTGGTTTACATATACCATTTTATGTGATATGTTAATCTGAAAGCACTTTAACCGAAACTAAGTTTGACCTCATATGCAAACATTATCTGAAGGCACCGATAACCACCTTATTCTCCTTGCTCAAAAGGGTGATATGAAAGCGTTTGAAGAGCTCATGAAAAGACACATACACACAATTAAAAGTGTCATTTCCAGCAAAGCTCGTTTTAATCCTTCCATGATTGACGACAGTGTTCAACTAGCACTTGTGAAAATATGGCAACGAATCGAAACATTTAACCGCACATTATCTTTTGAAGCATGGATAAAAACAGTAGCATCGAGTTCTCATATCGATCAGCTGAGAAAAGAGCTGCGTTATCAAAAATATCGTAACTTATATGAAGTTGAGACATCTCACAAAGGCAAAGAATTTCAAGATTACGACTCATCTTTAGAATACTGGGATAGTAAGAAGGAATTAGTCCTTGAAGTAATAAATCTCTTGCCTCCACATCAAGCTCAAGTTATACGCCTTTTATTTGAAGGTCGAAGCAGGAAAGACATTGCAAAACAACTCGAAAAACCAATTAGCACAATCAAGACTCGTATCTCTCTTGCAATTAAAAAAATACGAGCATCCTTAGTACATCAGCCATGTTAAAACAACATGCATTACACTGTCGTTCAATGACCGACAGTGTTTTAATACACAACATCACAAACCATAAACACCTACTTACTCTTCCCTGCAACCCACCCAGTCGTCCAACACAGTTGCAAACTATATCCACCTGACGGTCTATCTATATCAAGTAAATCCCCGATCGGCGACATGTTATCACAGATACGTGAGCTACATGTTTTAAAATCAACTTCAGTTAGTGGAATTCCTCCACTTGAGATAATTGCTTTATCCTCCCCAAGAAGTCCAGACACAGTCATAGTCATTTTCTTTATTGCATCTATGAGTCGAATTCTTTCTTCTCGAGTTACCTGAGAACATACAACAACTTCAGAAACTCCAGCATCTGCAAGAACCTTTTCAACCACTTTTGGTGGAATTATTTCTCCAAGAGTGTTTTTAATCATCTTAGATTTATACAATGCAAACACCTCTTGTAGTTTTGCATTTAACATACCGTGATCAAGGTCAGGCAACAGATCAAGCTGTATTGTAACTTTTTTCTTCGCATCTAACAGATCATGTATCTTTTTGCTCATATTTAAAACTGTTGGACCAGTGATACCAAAGTGTGTACAAAGCATACGTCCTTTTTTTGTAACAACTTTTTCACCATCAGCATACACCGTGAGTTTTATACCGCCAAATGAAACCCCTTGTATATCCTTCACCCATCTATCTTGAATAGTTACGGGTACAAGAACAGGTTTAGGTATAACAACTGTATGACCCATATCGCGCAACCATGGGTACGCATCTCCTGTTGAACCAGTTTCAGGATGAGAGGTTCCACCTGTTGCAATAATATATCTTTTTGCCTGCAACTGCTCTTCTTCCCCTCCAATCATCACAGAAACACTTTCTATATGTGTCTTATATGTATCTCGTGGTGAAGGTTGTATAGTAAATCCTGTAACATGAACATTTGTCAAAACCAGCACTCCTAGTTTTTCCATTTCTTTTACAAGTACATTGTACACACTTCGAGCACTATCACTTGTTGGAAAAGTTCTGCCTTCATTTTCAACTTTTGTAGGCATATCTCGCGTATGAAAAAAGTTTAAAGTATCTTGAGCGCTGTGCTCTGAAAATGCAGAAAACAAAAACTTATCACTACCTTTGTATGCTGCCAAAAATTTTCTGATATTAAACTCTGAGTTTGTCACGTTGCATCTACCTCCTCCTGTAATCAAAAGCTTTTTACCGAGATGAGAGTTCTTCTCAAGTAATACGACACGTTGACCAGTCAATGCAGCAGAAATAGCCGACATCATGCCAGCTGGACCCCCACCAATTACCACCACATCATAGTGACCGTGTAGATTTATGCTTTTCTTGTCCATGTATATCCAAGATACCCTAGTATGAGAACAAATACAATCAAACCTATGTTTACAAGATATCTGTACTCTTCCCCAAAAGGCTTACGTACATCTTCTGGAATATATGCATCATGCGAACTGATTGGCTTCAAAAATACTTGTGTTGGAACTATTTTAGGAAAATATCCTGCCGTTTTTTCTATTTCATAACTTGGAGTGATAGTATGTGGATTACCAATCAACAACTTAAGTGCTGCTATGTTTTGATCATCTGTCTTAAACAAGAGACCTACCTTTTGAGAAGAAGTTATAATATTTTTATTGAATCTGATCGATGTATCGTTATTATTTTGTACGATTACTCGTACATATGGATACGTGATGATTGGTGTTTCTATAGTAAGCGATTCTCCTGTATATATAGGTGAATCAATACGATATATCTGACCTGTTGTTACTGTTTTCCATACCACTCCATCTGTTGACCCTTGTACAGTTATATCGCGATTAAAATTTACAGAACGTTCATCTACATCAAGTGTTATATCTGTTACAGCATAAAGATTATTGATGTATATTTCTGTGGACTTTTTTTCGACATTTTCTACAACTCGATCAGCCTCAAGCACTGTGCGTGAAGGTGCGCTATCCTGATTGTCATCAAATACAAAATTACCGCTTATATAGTTTGATATCTGTATTCCTTCTGTTGTATCGGGAGCATCGTATATCATACGTACACCTGTTACATGAATCTGATTTGTAAATGTTACACCTTTTTCTTTCAAGATTGTATCATCTGAAAACACAACTTTTATATATCGAGATGTCATATGAGGAAAACCAATATCCATATCTTCAGCAGAAAAACCTACAGAATCAGTGTAGTGATATACTGTATTTTTTTGTTCTACTTCCCTCCATGCAGGACTACTTGCCCCAAGCAATGTATCTGATATATATACTCGTACTGATTTTCTAAAATTCTTTGCATCTAACTTTCTTTCAAAATACATACCAGTATATACTTGACCTTCTTTACCTGTATCAATCACTAAAATTCTATCTGCCCCACTTTTGTTTCCTTTAAGTGAATTTTCTACAATCTTTACTTGTGGACCGTGTTGTTGTATAGGGTTTTGAACGTGCGCAGAAGCACCTTGTTTAAGGACAATATAAGGAATCTCTTCATATGATTCATTTACAATACGTATATCTCCGTAACCCGCTTTTTGAGACTTACTCCACACAGAAGAGTCTATAGGTACAACAAACCACGATGTATCATATGGAACAGTGCGCTGTATATCAAAAGTTGTTTCATATTTCCAAAGATGCTTATCTATAATTCCAGCATGTACGGTACCTGTAAGAGAGAGCATGGAAGCATAGGCAAGTAGTATGAACATAACAGTAGTTCCAATCCCTTTTTTATGTGCATTGTGACGTATATATACATATGATATAGCAAGAAGTACAATACCAAGTCCTAAAAATGCAGCTATTCTATATATAGGCCCAAGATCCCACGCCAATACAATAAGTTGCAATATAGTAGCAATCAACGAAACAGTACCCAATCTTCGAATCACAATACTGTTCCGCATAAGACCAATCACAAGATACAAGATTGTTATAAAAGTAAAAAATACAATATGTGCAAAACTAAAATCTTTACGAATTTTATCAGCTGCATTAGTTGTAGACTGATATATATCTTGTTCTTTTGTGTATTGTTCTTCGTTTTTAACCTCTGAAAAATTTCCTTTTTCATAAGAATACGCACCCTGCTCGTTACCATAGTATGCTTGAAGCTCATCTATCTGTTTATTTTGTTCAATATATATCTCTTGAATCTTGAACGATTTCATACCCTCTATCTCGTACACAGTTAGCCCAACAAAAAACAATTGTCCAAGAAGTATTAAAAACATCGATCCTTGTAATACAGATTTTGCAAATGAATCAAAAACTTTTAAGAACGGAGTTTGAACAACTGACATCTTCCATATATATGCAATACCATGTATCAACACAATCACAAAAAGCCATACGAGATATTGTTGATTCAAAAATATTCGAGATCCATCATGAACACCTGTATAATCACCAAATACGGCCATATGTATAATTCCAGAAATAATACCCCCCAACCCAAGCACATACATGAGCATCTTTCCTTTAAAATCTTGTAGGGTAGCTAGGTATGAAAGTACTATACCTTCTATAAACCAAATCATGGTCACAAGTGCACCATCAAACTGTAACGGAACAGCTGTTGTTATAAGAACAATTGACATAACAAGATACGTTAACGTTGTTGAACGTTTTTCTTGTATATGTTTTCTCATATACATATACACTACAAAGTATACAATCCCCAAAAGAGCTATAAAAAATCCTACATAGGAAACGAGAACAGTCTCTCGTACTATACCGTAAAACACACACATATATATACACGTATGAAGTACAGTTAACATGATAGAAGATTCTGTGTGTTTTGTTTGTGTATCATGCTGAATATCTCTAAATACAAACACAACCAAGAACATAAGTGCAGATATAGTCGTAAAGAACAACTGGACTTTCCAACCCAATGCATCAAAATCACCATATGATAAAAATAGAATAATCCAATTAGATACAAAACCTATAGCGATAACCTTTATCCAATCCATATATCTTGAAACAAAAAGTATACCCGCATGAATAACACACATATACCAAAGCACTTGTACAGTAGTTAGAGAGTCTTGTGCATATACCCCTGCAATAGCAGGAACCACATACGCACCAAGGGTTCCAATAAGAAAAGTAGTTTCTGTTTTCTCTTTCAAACTTACGAGACATGACACAAAAACAACTCCAGCTGTCAACGTAAGTGCTACAGGTATAGAAAATATATTGTAAACCATAGACCCTACACATATAGACAAAAACCACACAACAAAACCTCCACCTCGAAGAATTTGAGTATATGCAAGAGATCTATTTTTGACGTACTCAGCAACACCTATCAGAGCCCCTCCTGTCATAAGCCCCATCAAAAACTTAACATTGTAGCTTAATAGACCTTTGTTGTTTATATAGTTTAAAAAAAATCCAACTCCAAGCACAAGGATTGCGATACCAACTTTTGCAAGTATAGAACCAAAGTCCTCTATACGTGTTGGTGACTGTACCTCTCGTGGCATAGGTTTTTGCGGAACATAAGAGTCTGTCACCACCTCAACCTCTGACGGATTATTGACTTGTTCAACAACATGAGTTTGGACAGAAACAGGAGAAGATGTTTGCGACTGATCAAGAATCTGCTTCTCTAACACAGCAACCCTTCTTGCAAGGTTATGTATGTATCCAAAGTATATTATAATGAAAACAATAATTGCTGGTACCATATAGAAGTTTATATAAATTAAATAAATATAGTATAATCATACCATGAGTAAATTACCTATCATATGGGAGGCCTATCACTATTTGCATTATGAAAAGACTTCAGACTGGAAATGGTCAGTAGGGATAATTTCAATAACCATATCACTCATATCGTTTATGTTTGCAAACATCACGTTTGGCGTATTGATACTGATAGCAACTGCTGCACTTCTCATACATGCGTTACAAGCACCAAAGATTCTCCGTTTTGAGATAAATACATCTGGTATACGTATTGATCAGGAAACATGGTCATTTTCAAGCCTAAAAGCCTTTTGGATTGAAGACAACAAAGAACACCACATACCTTCACGTATACTTTTTGAAACCAACAGCGTGGTTGCAACCACACTAAGTCTTCCTTTACCTATAGAAACAAATCAAAAAGATATACACGACATACATGAAGAACTTGTAAAAATCCTCCCCGAAAAAAGATTAGAGGAATCAGTACTGCAAAAGATGTTAGAATATATAGGTTTTTAATGATTTTTGAGAGGTTTACACAATCCAGCCTTACGCTGGATTTTTAATTTGAAATATTATATATATGGTATATACGCTCTCGTCGTTCAGTGGATAGGACATAACTTTGCGGAAGTTGTAACGTAGGTTCGATTCCTACCGAGAGCACAGTAACGAAATATATTCTTGAGATTTTCTCAAGAATATATTTTCTGTATTGTGCAGAGAGTAAGCCAACTGCTTGGCTTGCATGTAGGAATCGAACGGACTTTCCTTATATGTGAGACTTTTGTAAAAAGTTGAGCATATGGAAAGTCACCTGCCGACGTGGTCGGCGATTCCTACCCGTGAGAAACTATAGGAAACCAATCACTTAGTTCAGCCAGAAGCTTTTGTTTATCATCTTCACTCTTAAGTATGATTCCATCTGCTGGAGCTTCAAAGTATTCAAAGGCCTTGTCTATATTTTCCTGATCCACAACATGATGTGAGTGATCGATTCTACTCTGTTCCCTTCTTCGCAATGTTTCCTCCTTGGTTGTAACAATATGTATTACAACTCCTTTTGCACCCGCTTTTTCCGCAAGATATATCAACTTCATCCTATCTTCAGCTGTTAATGATGTACTGTCATATATTACAGACTTTTTGTTTTCAAGACATGCAACTATTTGTTTTTCCATATATGCAATCGTCATCTCATAAGTCAGTTCTGGAATTTTCTCAATCAACATATTCCACGTATCATCAAAACTTATTCGAACTATTGAGGTTTTAGCCGCAACTTCTTTAGAGAACAAGGACTTACCTGAGTACGGAAACCCACACATGATATAGAGTGTTGTATGGCTCATATTTTGTATTATACCATGGTATACTTACACCATGGAAATCATCAAGCCGTATATAGGTATTATCTATCTCGTATTTGTTTTAGGATACTGGACCGCTCTCGCCATACTTCTCTACCATCTCAAAAGGTATGGAACAGGACGTATTACTAGTATTGCTTTTTACACAATACTTAGTGTTTCTATTGTTTTAACCATAGTAGCCACTTTATTCTATTCAAAAATATAACTATATGCACGAAACCCTCCATGAATTAGCATTCGAAGGACAAAAAGATGACGAAAATCTTTTAGTATTTGTACGGCAGCATTGGTTTTTACTTATCGCCCCAACCATCTACGCGATCATAACCTCAATTCTACCGCTTATACTTATTGTTGCCTTTGCATCATTCATCGTTACGTATCCCGGTGCATCTGTTATCTTTATGCTTGTATGGACACTATATCTTATGTGTATCTTTTATGCACTAGCATATAAAGTAGTATTTTACATACTCAACGTTTGGATCGTGACTAATAGTCGAATTCTTGATATATGGCAAAAAGGTTTTTTTCATAGAGAGGTTGCAGAACTACACCTAGAATCAATACAAGATATATCGGTTAACACAAAAGGTATTGTCCAGTCATATCTGAACTTTGGAAATATCGATATTCAAACTGCTGCAACTGAGAATCATTTTACCTTTGAAGAAGTACCTAATCCTATCACCATAAAAGATGCTATTATGAATGCTGCAAATGTGTTTGTTCAAAAGCACGATAAGGATCAGAGGCATGTGTAGTGGATTTATTTTTGAGTTTCCCTACTTTCCCACAACCTATCAAAACAAAAGCAACATATAAAAATACTCAACTTTAAAGACGAGGATGGATTGATTGAGTAAAAACCCTAATTCGACGTTGACGTCCCAACACAGTTTACACATTTACCAGGATATGTAACAGCTTCAGATATGTGAGACCTGCACGCACCTTGTATGCAATAGTATAGCGCACTGTTTACACCAAAACCTTCAGCCCAAGATTCTTTTGGAAAGTTACAAGACGACAAAGAACTTGTCTCACAAAAACGTATACTGATCTGTATAATATCTTTGGATGAGGAAGGGTCGTCCCACACATCCCAATCATAGACAGTGTTAGGCCAAGGTGCATTTGGCCATCGACCCGAGGGTAGATATGTTTCTAAACCACTTGGAAGACCTCTAGAAACATCTGCAGGATATATATTGTTATTGGCAGTCAGATAAAGTTGCAATGACTCATGTATACTATTTAATTCTTTTTTACCCCGAATATAGTATGCTTTATCTCGAGCAGAAGTAACACTGCCAATTACAACACTGGAAAGATAACCGATAATAGCGATAACTATTAGCAGTTCAATAAGAGAAAAGCCTCTATTGTGTTTGAACATGTGCGACATAAAACTATATATAAGTATATCATAAGAAAAAACTATGTTTATAGTAAACATAGTTTTTTCTGTATTTTTCTATTTATGTTACTTAACCGCCTTCTTTACCAACTTGTTTAGTCTTGATTTCTTTCGAGATGCAGCACCATCTTTGATAGTGTTACCTTTCGCAGCTTTATCAAGAGCTTGAAATGCTTTTGGAAGCAGAGCGTTAGCTTCTTTTACTTTTCCTTCTTTTACAAGCTTCTTAACAGCTTTCACTGTATCTTCTACACTTTTCTTTCGTCGTAGGTTAAAAACTTTTTTCTTCTCTCCGGCTCGTAGAGCTTTTTTAGCTGATTTTGTGATTGGCATATTCGTACACTATACACTATCTTTGTTTAATTTTCAAGTGCTTTATTGTACTTGTTGTCCAGTGTCTGTAAAAGCTCTGGCATTGATGTTATTTTTCTAAAGGCTTCGAATTCTTTATCCGAACACTCTACCCCAGCTTCATCCTCTATTGCTCCCAATATATCAATCATATCCAACTCCTCCACAGTCTGTATGTCCTCATCTGGATATAATTCAGACACGTTTTGTATTGCAGTCAATTCAACTTCTGTTAAGCCAAATTGTTCAGCCACTATTCCTTTGATATTTATCATACTTATATAATACAAAACAAAGATACCCGATGCAAGATCGAGTATTTTGTATTAATTATTTCCGTGAGTCAACTATTTGTTTCTCTACGTTTGGTGGTACTGGTTCGTATCGAGCAAACTCCATAGTGTTTGATCCTCGTCCTTCTGTCATAGATCGTAGTTGAGTTGTGTATCCAAACATTTCTGAAAGTGGAACGATAGCTTTGATAGCTTTGTTCATTCCTCGATCTTCCATACCTTCTATCTGTCCTCGTTTAGCAGAAAGTGATCCTGTAACGTCACCCATGAATTTCTCAGGAACCACAACCTCTACTCGCATAACAGGCTCCATGATAACCGGTCGAGCTTTCTTAGCACCCTCTTGGAATGCTTGTGAAGCTGCAATCTTATATGCAATTTCTGATGAGTCCACATCGTGGTATGAACCATATGTAAGCTCACAAGATACACCTGTCATTGGGAATCCAGCAACAATACCTCGTTCCATAGCTTCTCGTACACCTTTTTGTACAGCTGGAATAAATTCTCCTGGGATAACACCTCCTTTGATTGAGTCGATAAACTCATATCCAGGCTCTCGGTGAACGTTCTTCGGAATCTTTTGTCCTTCTGGCCAATCTTGTAGCGGCTTAAGGTTGATTCGAACGTGTCCGTATTGTCCTTTACCTCCTGATTGCTTAGCATACTTGTGCTCGATATCCATAGCTTCTCCAGTAATAGTTTCTCGGTATGCTACTTGAGGTTGACCTACGTTAGCCTCAACGTTGAACTCTCGCTTCATACGGTCGATCATGATTTCAAGATGAAGCTCACCCATACCTGCGATAAGAGTCTGTCCTGTTTCTGGGTTTGAAGTAACTCGGAAAGTTGGATCTTCATCACCTAGTTTCTTAAGAGCAATACCCATTTTCTCTTGATCTGCTTTTGTCTTTGGCTCGATAGATAGAGACACCACAGGTTCAGCAAACTTAATAGTTTCAAGAATGATTGGATTAGCCTCATCACAGAATGTATGTGATGTTAGAGCCTCTTTAAGACCTACTGCTGCTGCAATCTCTCCAGCAAACACTTTCTTAACTTCTTCACGCTTGTTTGCTTGAAGTCGTACGATTCGTCCGAGTCGCTCTTTGTTTCCTGTTGTTGAGTTATAAATATATGAACCTGATTCGATAGTTCCAGAGTATACTCGGAAGAAAGTAAGCTGTCCTACGAATGGATCGTTTTGTAGTTTAAATGCAAGTGCAGCAAATGGTTCTGTATCTGAAGACTTTCGTTCCATCTCTTCACCTGTTTCTGGATGTACACCTTTGATTGGTGGTACGTCTGTTGGTGATGGTAGGTATTCAACCACAGCATCAAGGATCAGTTGTACACCTTTGTTCTTTAGAGCTGTTCCAGTAAATACTGGGAAAAGTTTGTTAGACAATGTTCCTTTTCGAATTGCTTTCTTAAGATCTGCAATATCAAAATCTGTCTTACCATCTAGATATGCGTTCATCATGTCATCGTCCATCTCTACAGCTTTCTCAACAAGCTCAGCTCGTCGTTTTGTAGCTTCTGCTAGGAATTCTGCAGGAATCTCTGATTCAACAATCTTATTACCCATCTCTCCTTCGAACGTATACGCTTTCATCTTAAGAAGATCGATAACTCCAGCCATCTTATCCTCTTCTCCCATAGGGATTTGCATTCGAACCGCGTTCTTTGTAAGTCGGTTGATGATTGATGCAAATGATCGCTCAAATGATCCTCCAGTTCGGTCCAGTTTGTTAATAAAACAAATTCGAGGAACTTGATACTTGTCAGCTTGTCGCCATACAGTTTCTGATTGTGGCTCTACTCCGGCTACACCGTCAAACACAGTAACAGCACCGTCAAGAACTTTTAGAGATCGTTCCACTTCCACAGTAAAGTCCACGTGACCTGGTGTATCGATGATGTTGAATCGGTGCATCATAGACTTATCAGTTCCCATGTATGTTGGGTTCCAAAAACAAGTGATTGCAGCAGCGGTAATAGTGATACCTCGCTCTTTCTCTTGTTCCATCCAGTCAGTTACAGCTTCACCATCGTGAACTTCACCAATCTTGTGTGACATACCTGTGTAGTACAGGATACGCTCTGATGTAGTTGTCTTTCCGGCATCGATGTGAGCGATGATACCGAAGTTACGTGTTCTCTCTAGTGGATAGTCGCGGTTCATAAAATTCTTATTGTGTTTATTTGTGTTTTATTTTTTAAATGTAGTGACCTTCGTGAGTTTACACCAAATAGTGCAAAATGCGCCAAAATCAAACGTTATCTCGGAAGTGTAGCATAGATTGGTGAGGATTTCTAGGGGTGAATGAAGAAAAAGTCTGTCTTCCGTGCTAAAGGAAAACAGACTTAATTAAGAGGAGACTTTAAAAATCCTCAACGATCAATAAAAATTGCTTACAAACCTCATCCCCTTCTAAGGCATACATGTAGTCTGGAAAATGATTTTTGAGACCCTTATTACAGCAAACATTAAATTCCTCATGATAGTCTTCATCATAATAAAACAAATCTTCCTGGTGAGAGATTTGGCCAACCAAGCAAGGGATGAATAACCATCTTTGAAACTCAAGATATTCCTGCAATGTAGGGGCACGAACTCTAACCATTTTACCTTTATGTTCACTGGTTGCATTTTGAAACACTGACGTAAGATGTGCGGGGTGAATTCCAAAATCTGAGTTCCAAACAACCGCTGTAAATATACCTTTTTGAGGAGGTGCATTTTCAAGAACTTTTAGCAGTTTTTTTGATGGCATATCTTCAGGAAAAGCCAATCTATATAACTCTAAAGGAGACTTCTCGGAACAAACAATTTCAATTGGATCCGACATAGGGAGAACTAAACTAGCTTGCATAATATAAGTAATTGGTTTAAGTACGTAAGGCATACATTTGCCTTACACAACATAATATAGCAAATAGCAATATATGTCATAGACTGTGAATATGAATATGCTCAATCCATATAATAACCTTTACATACAAACATATTTAGTATATACTAATGTTGTCCATATTTATGACAGTAAACAATTTAACTCAAAAACTTATAGAATTCGGTCTCAACGATAGAGAGTCTTCAATCTATCTATACCTCCTAAGCAACAAGGATCAGACAGTTTTTCAGATTGCAAAACACCTTCACCTCCCTCGAACCACTGTATATAGTGATTTAGAGAGACTTAAAGATAGAGACCTTGTGGGTATATTTAAGAAAAACCAGATAGCCTACTGGTATGCCGAACATCCTCGACGACTTGTTAAGGAGGCAGAGTCAAAATCAACCATGATTAAGGAGATATTCCCTGAACTTGAGTCTATGATTGAAAAAAGTAGTTTTCAGCCTGAAGTCCGGTTTTTTGAAGGAAAAGAAGCTATAAAAGATGTTATTAACGGCTTTTACGATATTTTAGAAACAAAAACTGATAGAAACTTATATACAATCTCTCATCCAGAACTCTTTGAGAGTTTCCCAAAATATTTACCTAGTATTTTGACTCGTAAAAACAAACTTAAAATATTTACAAAACTTATTGCACCTGCGTTTACAAGAGATTTACAATTGCCTTCATATACAAATGACGAGTTTCGAGAGGTGCGTTTTTTGCCTGATGCATACAAATTCAACTCAACTATGATTCTTATGGAAGATCATATCGCCCTGTTTTCTTTAAAGGATGGAAATGTATACGCGGTGACCATTGCCTCTCCAACAATTTCCAATATGTTTAAGCAGGTTTTTCTTTTTGCATGGAATATGGCTGTTAAAAGTGTTTAGTCATGTAAAAACCCCTCCGGACCACGCAAGGTGATCAGGAGGGGTGAAGTTGCACAAACATGCTTTATGCAACGACCATATGTCGTTGCCCAGTAACCACATCGCCAAGTCGTTCGACGAGCTCGAGGATGTTTGTGCGTGCGACAGACTCTGCTTCACTCATGTGAAGGGAGTAGTAGATACGAGACCGTGAGAGAAGCATTTGAAGAAAAGCAGTGGTGCACTTTGCAAAGATGGGAACATCTTTTCCACTCTCTTTAAACAACTTACCCGTATCAGCCCACACATCTTCGATAGGCAGGGCAAATCCTGAGATATCAGCATCCACCATGCATTTCCCTTCTTCGGTTTCAGGCTCTGTCTGATGCTTCGTGTCGAGGATGTCGACCGCGATCTGTTTGATTTCAGCATCAAGCACACCCATACGAGTTAGGTCACGCACCATCATTTCACGACTTTCCTCTTCGTTCTTGGTAGAACCAGGAACACAGATAGCATCGTGATAAAAAAGTGCAATGATAAGTCGAGGCTTAGAGATGTTGAGGGCGGGATTGCTTGTGATGTTTGCAACAACCCAACTTATCGTGTGTAAGATGTGCAGTTTACCGTGATAATCCCGACCAGGTTTTCCATACAATTCCCAGACGGTGTTCACAGTTGTGGAGACATGCATCTTGGCACCAAGTGAGCCAAGAGCAGACACGCAGAGTTTCAGCAACTCCGATTCTGACAAGAGGACGAGCGTTTTCATAGTTTGTGTTGTGAAGTTAAGGTTCTTTCCGTTATCCATATATAAGTATGAACCTTCTCTAAAAATCGTCTATCTGTCTAATATGCATTAGACAACTTGTACTCAACTGCCCTATACTTATATTATGATTCACAGTATGACATATCCCAAAGAAACACTTGTACGTGTAGGACTTACCCCTATAGAAGCAGATGTGTACGTACTCATGATTGAGGGCATGTGTTCAGCAAAAAGTCTTATCAAACACACCAACATGAAGAGAGCTACGGTGTATTATGTTTTATCAAACCTAGAACAACGAGGCCTTATCAGTAAGAAAAATAATCATCTCGATCACGAATACATTGTTGAAGATTTTGATATTCTTAAAGGATTAGCCGAAGCAAAAAAGATTGAGGCAGAAAAACTTGTTATGAATGTTGCGAGTACTATTCAATCATTTTCCAAAAAATCTGAAGTCAAAGAAGAAACACCAACTGTGGCCTTTTACGAAGGTATCGAGACTATGAAAAATATTATTTTTAGTACAGCCTACTGTAAAAGTAAATTATTAAAAACGATTATTCCTGCCAGTTCTTTTTTCTGGAGTATAGATCAGAAGTTTGTTCAAGAATATGTTGAAAGGAGAGTTCACAATGGGGTTAAAACAAAAAGCATGTGGGAGAAAAAAGTTCCAGATGAAGTATACAAAAATCAATACAAAAATATTTCAAATGTTCGCATGCTTCCTGATCATATCAAAGATTCTTTTTCAACGAGTATCTTTATATATGATAACAAAGTTATGTATATATCATCGCTTGAAAATGCATACTGTATCGTAGTAACTTCTGCAGAGCATAACAAGATGATGAACGCGTTGTTTGAAGGGTTGTGGGTTACGTCAGAGGAGTATTAGGTATGCTAAACTAAACCCATGAAAAAGATCCCATTGATACCTGCTATTGTCGGCATATTATTTCTTATCTCTTGTGCGTTCTATCTGTTTAACATATCACAACCTCCTCAAATACCTCCAACACAACAACCAGCAACCTCAACACCTATCGTAGAAACTCCAAAAGATCCTCTCCTAAAAACCGTAGAAAACATGTCTACCGAAGAAAAGATTGGCCAACTTCTTATCTTTGGTTTTCGTGCCACAACAACTAACGCACACATCACACAACTTATAGATAAGTATCATGTTGGCGGAGTTAATCTCCTTCGGTACAACATCGTCGATGCAGAGCAGACAAAAAAACTTACATCTGATTTGCAAAAACTATACGCAAAAGATCACAACCTCCCTTTCATCATAGCCGTGGACCAAGAAGGTGGGACTGTGGTGCGTTTTCCATTTCTCAAAGAAAAAACTCCAGAACCTAACGTTCGCACTGCAGAGCAAGCACAGGAGGTTGCAAAAACTCGTGCACAGGAACTCAAAGCCCTTGGCGTAAATATGAACTTCGCTCCAGTTGTTGACTATATCACAAATACAAAGAGTTATCTCTACAACCGAACCTTCGCCACAACCACAGATGGAACGATTTCGCTTGCACAAGTTATGGCAGAAACATACTTAGAAAACGGAATTATGCCAGTGTATAAACATTTTCCAGGATATGGAAATAGTATAATCAATCCCCATACTGCCGTAACATTGTTCGATGGAACAAAAGAGATGTTTAATCAAAACATAGAAGTCTTTCGTTCAGTTTTGGAAAATGAATCACGTATCCCTGTTATGACAGCACATATAGAGGTACCGTGGATAGCCACAGGAACTCCTGCAACAAAATCAACATACTTTATGACAGATATGTTGCGTGATGACTTCAAGTATCAAGGTGTCGTTATTACAGACGACCTCGACATGGTCAGTGCAGGAAAAGACGCAGGTCAAAGTGCTGTTGATTCGATTCTAGCCGGAGCTGACATGCTCATAAGCACTCCGAACGACACAAATCACATAGTGATCATCAATGCGCTTGTACAAGCCGTACAGGACGGAACTATCTCACAAACCCAGCTCGATGAATCAGTATTTAGAGTTTTACAACTTCGAACACATATGGGTAAGTTTTAGTTTCATATTTGATTGTACACCGAATAGCGTATAATCAAATCATGCGCATCACAGAAAAGGAACATCAAAATACCTTATATTGGTCAGTACCAGTACATACATTAACTGAAGTCTTGGAAACAGATATTGAGGGACTTACTACAGCAGAGGTAAAAAGTAGAGCGTCTGTGTTTGGTACAAATACATTTGCATCAAAAAAATCATATGGACCACTCTGGATTATACTATCTCAACTTTTTAATCCTCTGGTTGGAATTCTTATATGTGCAGGTGTCATCACGTGGTATCTTCAAGAGATTATAGAGACAATGGTTATCTTTGGGGCAGTTCTTATTAATATTGCATTTGCAACATATCAAGAGTTTAAAGCTGAAAACACAATCGAAAAACTACAAGCATATATTAAGAACAAGGCAAAGGTCTTGCGTGATGGCAATATGATCGAGGTTGATGCAAGTGATCTTGTGCCAGGAGACATCGTACATATATCATATGGAAGCAGAGTTTCTGCTGATATGCGTATCATAGAGTCTGTAAATCTAACAGTAGACGAGGCAATACTTACAGGAGAATCAGTTCCTGTCGCAAAGTCGGATTCGATTATAGAGAGTGATCTTATCACAGATCGAATCAACTCCCTCTTCTCTGGTACATATGTTGTAAATGGAAATGCTACAGCGGTTGTTGTAAATATCGGTGAAAATACTGAGATTGGAAAGATTGCAAGTTCAGTGTCACGAACCAAAAAAGTTCAGACCCCTGTACAGAATGCAGTCAATCAAATATCTTGGTATATATTTTTAGTAGCTTCAGCTATTGTTGTTTTAATATTTTTCTTAGGAATTCAACGTGGCGAAAACATAGCCAACATGCTAGTTCTATCGGCCGCGGTTGCAGTAGGTGCGGTGCCAGAAGCACTTCCTATCACTCTCACAGTAATACTTTCAATAGGGGTTCTAAACATCTCACGCAAAGGAGGTCTTATACGTAAGCTTTCCGCAGCAGAAACACTAGGATCTACAACACTTATCTTGACTGATAAAACAGGAACACTCACACAAGGCAAACTCACGCTCGGAAATATATTCCTCGCCCATGATGTCATCTCTCTTGATCATACAGATACAACAACAGACGAACGAATGCATCTTTCACATGAGCAAAAAGAACTTCTGAAAATTGCATTTTCCAACATTGAGTCTACTGTCGAAAAAATAACTGAGGATAAAAACAACTGGATATATAGTGGTAGTGCTTTTGATTCTATTATTTTGAAAAGCATTTATGATCACAGTGTTGATATTCAACATGAAAAGAAAGGTATTCTCATATCCCCTTTTAACTCAACAAAGAAATATTCTGTTTCATCAAATCAGCATGAACTTATAATACTCGGCGCACCAGATATTCTCATCAAAGCATCAACACTCACAGATGAGAAAAAAGCTGCTGCAGAAAAAACACTTACACTGCTTAGTGAGCAAGGAAAAAGATTGATAGCTGTAGCTAAGAAGAAAAAGCTACATACAGAAGATGTCGGCGTTGAAGACCTAGAATTCTTGGGCTTATTTACATTTTCTGACCCTCTTCGAGAGGACATCTCACACAGTATCAAAGATATTAAATCGAAAGGCATAGATGTAAAAATAATTACAGGAGATCTACCTGGAACTGCAAAATACATCGCGCATAAAGTAGGTATTCATGCAGAGGATGATGAAATCTTAAGTGGTGAACAAATACGAAAATTTACCGATGATGAACTTAAGGTAGTTCTCCCAAAAATTAAAATATTTGTTCGAGTGACCCCTGAGGACAAACTTAGAATTGGAAACCTCTATCGTTCCCTTGGGGAAATTGTCGCCATGACCGGTGATGGCGTTAACGATTCACCTGCTCTTAAGTCAATGGACATAGGAATCTCACTCGCATCAGGAAGCGATGTTGCAAAAAGTGCGGCCGATATGATTTTGCTTGATAACAATTTCAAAACGATTACAGATACTATTAGTGAAGGTTATAAAATCCGTGCAAATATCCAAAAGGTTTTCGTATATCTTATGTCGAGTTCGCTTGATGAAGTTTTCGTGATCGTAGGAGCACTTATTACAGGATTAGCACTACCACTTAACGCGCTTCAAATCATCTGGGTTAATATCATTACCGGGACTTTGCCTGCTTTGGCATTTGCATATGATAGCAATCACACAGTTACTAGAAGTAAAAAAGGGTCACACATCTTTGGATTCAAAGTGAAGTTTATGGCACTTGGCCTTGGTATGCTTAGTTCCCTCTTACTATTTTTCCTATATTTAGGACTGACAAAGTATTTTGTAAATGATCTCCTCCTCGCCCGATCAATATTCTTCGTATGCTTCGTAACATACAATCTTACAATTTCATACTCGTTTAGAAATCTTGATAAGTTGATTACGCAATACAATCCATTTTCAAATATGAGATTAAACTTAGCAAACCTGGTTGCAATTGCACTAATCATCGCGACGGTGATAGTTCCAACAATGCAAAATATCTTTGATGTGACACATATACCCGTAGAATTACTTTGGATTGTGGTTGTGTGGAACATAATAAACCTTGGGGTTATTGAGTTTACAAAGTGGGTGTTTTTGAAGGTTAAGTAGTTTATTGAAATGATTGAATCTCATGTAAAACCCTTTCTTGACTCAGATCTTCAATCGGAATCATGAGTAGTTTTGTAACACAACGTTTTTTCTTATCTTCGTCCCACTCATAGGCATTTTGAATATTCTCTTCGGGGATATCATTAATATATCCATGTATCATAATACTCTTATAAACTACTGGATATTTTTCTTTAAATACTGGTATCCACTTTTCCGCAACAAATTCAAGCTCATCTCTCCAAAAATCTTTCGATAATACAAAAAGTGACATTTCCCTAAAAAATACACCTGTATCTGATTTTGCCACTTCTTGTGGAAGATCTTCCATTTCTAGACGTCGGTTGTTTGCAAATCCTTCTGCGGCAGTTTCAGGAAAACCTAGATCTGAACCAATTTTTTTGTAAAATTCAATAAGTTCTTCGTCAGAAGAACTATCTTCATGTAAATCCATATATTCCATGTGTTCACGTAAAATTTCAAAATCTCTTGACATATGTATGTGATACACTCTACCCCAATCATCAGTTTCTGCCTCAGTCTCATGTAAAAAAAGTCCTTCTCTGGTCAACACTTCTCTTAAGTGATTGATTTTATTTTCTATACCCTCAATTCCATCCATGGAAATACTTATTTCCGAAACAGGTTTTAGACCTTCTAAAGCTAAAACCATGATTATAAGATCTTGCTGCATTAAGCGATAATCTCTGTCTTCAATAATTTCAAATAAATCTTTCTCAATTTCACTCTTAAATTCAAGCTTGTTTTCGGTCTGATTTAGAGATTCTGTGCTCATATCAATATGATATCACAAAACAAAAAACTCCATTTCTGGAGTTTTTTGTTTGTCGAATATTATATATTCTATTCGCACAATTGACTTTGGTTCTTTACCACGCCATGTGTGCGAAGGCTTTGTTAGCCTCTGCCATCTTGTGAGTGTTTTCTCTCTTCTTCATAGCCTCACCTTCATTCTTAGTTGCTGCCATGATTTCATCAGCAAGCTTTAAATGCATAGGTTTACCTTTTTTTGATCTTGCAGCACCGATAACCCAGTTCATAGCTAGGAATGTTCGTCGTTCTGGTCGTATCTCGTAAGGAACCTGATAGTTAGCACCTCCAACTCGTCGTGATCGAACTTCAACTTGAGGTGATACATTTTTGATTGCTGTATCAAACACTTCAAGCGGATTCTCTGTGTTAGCTCGTTTTTTTAATTCTTCAAGCATGTCATAAACTACCGCACGAGCTGTAACTTTCTTACCATCCCACATAGTGTAGTTTATGAATTTTCCTAACGTTTCTGAATTGTATTTTGGATCAACTCCAGCTACATTTCGATTTTTTACTTTTCTTCGCATATTTTTATAATTAATTAATTTTTATATAAGTACCACCCGTTGTAGAATTTTGTTCCTGATTTTCTTGTAGAAAATGTCAGTACTCCGGATTGTGGATTTTTTGTTTTGAAATCTCGTTCAAAGATTTTTAATAATGTTCTAACTACTTCTTAGCCCCTACTTTTGGCTTTTTAGTACCATACATAGAACGAACTTTTCGTCGTTTTTCAACTCCGGCACAGTCAAGCTTACCTCGTACGATTGTATATCGGATACCAACGTCTTTTACACGACCACCTCGTAGTAGAACTACTGAGTGCTCTTGTAGGTTATGACCTTCACCTCCGATGTAGGCAGTAACTTCCATACCGTTTGTTAGTCGAACTCTAGCAATCTTTCGAACCGCTGAGTTAGGCTTCTTAGGAGTTTTAGTTGTTACCTTTGTACACACACCCCGTTTGAAAGGTGAGTCATAAAAGATAGGTCGGTTTTGAAGTGTGTTAAAACCTCGAGTAAGAGCGATAGCTTTACTCTTTCGTTTTACCTTTGAACGATTTCTCTTAACCAATTGATTTAATGTCGGCATAGCAGCAAGGATACTATATTTTTAAAGGTTTTGCAAGAGTGCACGGTTCATATACTTGTTGAGTTTGAAAATTTGACATTTAAAAAATCTTGTTATAATTTTAACTTCAGAACGAACTATATAACACAGAAACCCCTGACCTTAATATCCCTATGGCCCCTGTAGCATCAATGCTTAATTTTTACGACCCTTTGGTAAGAGCAACTGTCGTTAACCGCTGCCTAGCTAACCCTACAGCCCAACACGATGAGGAAACCTTGCAGATGAAGGCTTGGGCAGAAACAGCAGATATCTTGCCTATACATCAGTGCTACTGGAATGACCGGTTTGTCGAAGCTGTTGTATGTGACTTCTCTCTACCTGTCCAGAGAAGAGCTGCACACCATGTTATATCCAACGGCAGACAAGGTTACTTTGAGCAGGTTACCCACAACGGATATCACACAATACCCGTATTTGAAAGACTTGGACTGAGTCTTGCGGGAGCGATTAGTGCTAAACCAGGTTCTGGTTTAATGTATTTTTACCTTAACGACCGAGTTTTACGGCAACTAAGGACCAGATTTGACTTGCCCATCACAACTCCAGTTTTGGACCTAGACCTTTATCGCTAATCTTCTCACCACCCCCCCTCCCGACTTGCATCATATGCGAGTCGGGGTTCATTTTTATATACTAACTATCTCCCAATCAACCCTTGAACCACCCACATCACAAGAGGCACTATGAATTGCCATGCTACAAGAACTATAACAATGCTTATAAAAAAACCTTTTTGCTCAACCCAAGTCTTAAAACCATAGTATTTCTGAGGCAACACAGAGAAAAGGATTTTTGATCCATCAAGCGGAGGTATGGGTATAAGATTAAAGATTGCTAAAACAACATTAATTACAACAATCCCAACAGCAAGTTCTGTAAACTGTATACCAAAGTCACCTACTCGAATCAGTAGAGTAAACACAAGCGCTATCGCTATATTTACAAAAGGACCTGCGAATGCAACCAAAGCTTCACCCCAACGTTGATTACGAAAGTTATATGGGTTAATCGGAACAGGCTTCGCCCATCCGAACAAAATACCAGTCCCAGATAACACGCATATAAGAGGAACTATGATAGAGCCCACCATATCTATATGAGGTATAGGATTTAGGGTTAATCTACCTGCATGTTTAGCAGTCGGATCACCTTGCCAAAGTGCGGCTATACCGTGAGCTACTTCATGCGCAACGATAGATAAGATAAGAATACATAGGGTAATAAAAGACATGATTATATTATAACACAGGGTTCTGTTGACAGTATTTTTTTACAGGATTACAATTACATTGTCTGAAGTGTAAAGCATTTAGTTGATATTGTAGGTAAAATGCCACTCGTCAGATGACTTCTCTGTTGATGTAGCAATGCAAAGATAGACAAGTGTGTTTTTAACAACCGGTTCTCCCTCGGTATGCCCAAACGACGATCTCGAAAGCTGTGAGGAACAGCTCTAACAAGCCTCTATTCTGATTGATATCATGATTGTTAAAATCAATCGGAAGAAAAATATTTATACTAATTCAACTCAATCAAAGGTGGTCAAAAAGCCAACTTTCATCTAGTCGAGTCTAACGATAGACTCTTCCCCTCCAAGTTCCACTTGGAGGCTTTTTTACTTGAGGGTATAGGTATTTGACATATACTCTATATTATGCTAATATAAGCACATCTCATCTCAAGGTGGCAGAGATGAGAGACCTTACCTGAAGTAAATCGGATACACCTTGCTTCACAAGCCGATTCAGGATAAGGAGCCACAAGTGACTGTTCTGCGTTGCAATCACTTATATAATCAAAAACGTAGGCGACCCTGGGGACTAAGTTCCCAGGGTCTGTTTTATCTTTATTATGTAAATAAAAGGTATTATACATATATCGCACTATGAAAAGTTTGACATCTTGTACTTACTATGATACAAAAACGATTCTGCTTCACGTAGAGTATGTGATGCAGAAAGATCTTTAAAACCCACCCTGCCCCCTATGAAAACAAACATAATGCTCTTTTTGGCACTGTGTGTTTTGGCGTTTATGTCAAGCTGCACATCTACCGAGAAGCAACACAATGCGCCTCATCAAGCCAGAATTACTACGAAGCCTGTAACTGTTCGTAGAGCAATCCCGATTGAAACTGTTCCTGAAGCAGCATTCGTTAAGTCTACAACCCCTCCTGTCACAATGGAGCCCACAAAACAAACCGAGTCCAAAGTGACAGATAAGGTTGAACTCACACAGTCTGTTGCAATTCAACCTGTAACTCCAGAAATCATCAAGAGTTTGCCTCCACTTCCACAAAGTGCTATTCAGAAACTAAAGGAGTTCGAAAACTATCATCTCGCAACAGGTATCAAAAAAGTGTCTGACGGAACCGATGGTGAAGTTGGATATGGTGTAGTTCACAATGAAGTAGAGGATGCGATCCGTGAAGGAATTCTTCCACCAGGATCTAAGCTACCATCATCAATGACAAAAGAAGAAGCAGACGCATGGCTTCGGGGAGTTACAATCCCCGCTTACAGGTCTATTGTTCGTGAAGTTGTTACCGTCCCCCTTACCCTTAATCAAGAGGCAGCGCTAGTATTTTTTTGTCAAAATCAAGGAAGGGACAACCTTATCAAGTTAGTCGACCAGCCAGGAAGGTTAAACGACGGAAATTATGCCAGTGTGGTGAACATCATGCCGTTATATTACAAAGACAAAGGAGGCATGGCAGGTTTACCCAAAAGAGGTAATTTTCAAGTCAATTTGTTCCAGGAGCCAGTAAGAGCTCCAAACAACACAGTTGCAATGCAATGAGCGCTGCAACTTGTACCCCATAAGCCGGACCATCTAGTATGATGGTTCGGCCTTTTTCTTTTTATACAGTTGCCTAATTTCCCTCTTTATGCTAATATCCATGCTATGTCAAAAGTTTGCGCAATCACACAAAAAAGCTCTGTGAACGGAGGAGGTTATTCTAACCGAACTCGTGCTACACAATTCAACCCAACAGGAAAACGACGACGATATGCAAATATCCAAAAGAAAAAAATCTTCGTTCCTGAACTAGGTCAATCTGTAACACTTAACGTATCTACACGAGCAATCAAAACTATTCAAAAGAATGGTGCTTTCGCAACACTTAAAAAAGCTGGCCTTCTATAATTCTAGTTTGTATACAATATTCCCTTCAACAAAAGTCTCTCGTATCTCGAGAGACTTTTTTCGTCTTTGCTCATATACCCGCTCCATGGTATCAGAGCTTGGATGATTATATCTATTATTCTTCGCTGCTGAGACCACTACTTCTCTCGGAGAAACTGTCTCTAAAAATCTTTGTCCTGAAGAAGACCTTGACCCGTGGTGACCTAACTTTAAAACATCACTTTCTAATTCGTTTCCGTATTTTGAGATTAGAATGTCTTCTTCTTTCACAGATGCATCACCTGTCAACAAAAAGGTTTGTTCTTTTTTATCTTCAGCAACATATGTAACCTTAACAACAAGGGAGTATATATTGTCATCTACATGTACTTTTTTCTTTTTACTTTTAGTTGATGTAGTCATCTCTTTTAGGTATACAGGTTCTATAGGAAACATAGTCTCAATGTGTATATCTTGCAAACCAATAACATCACCAGCTGTAACTTTTCGCCTAACAACAGACGTTTGCTCCAATTCATTTTCCATGAGAGTTTCATCTGGTTGATTCATATCCATAAATCCGTTATGAACAAGCTCTCCCACCAAACCTTTGCCTATGAGCCGTTTTGCCTCACCTATATGGTCTGCATCAGGATGCGTGAGTAGAAGTGTATCAATATGCACATCTGTACATCCAGTCACTTGTTGAATCTGAGCTATAATCCCACTATCTTTTGGACCAGTATCGATCAATACACTTTTACCATGAGTGTCTTGTACATATATAGCATCCCCTTGACCCACATCAAGAAAAGCAACTAAGGCTTGTGGGTTTCTGCATCCAGCAGACGTATACAACGTATACACAAGCTGTCCTTGCAAGACAAAAACAATGCATAAGGCAACATATAAAAAGTTATATCTATAGAATATCTTTTGTATCACCTATATAATGTAACACAAGGCACATAAACTTTTACAAAAGATTTGTTACAATAAAACCGAAATATAATTAAAGAATATATGAAATATAACACATACACAGAAACACAATTTACAATCCCTGAACTTACTGGAATATCTACAAGAACCATAGAGGAACATCTTAAGCTATACGCTGGATATGTTAAGCACGCAAATCTCATACTACAGAAGATTGCTGATCTATCAGCAACTCCGGAAGAGTCAACTGCAAATACATACACTATAGGAGAACTTCGAAGAAGACTTGGATTTGAATTTGGAGGACTCAGAAATCACGAATATTATTTTCATCAATTAGAAGGTGGTGCTGTTGAACTTAGTGCGGATTCAAAACTTAAAGCAAAGATTACAGACCGGTGGGGATCGTTTGATGCTTGGCTTACAGAGTTCAAACAACTTGCTATGACTCGAGGTATTGGTTGGGCGTTTTTATATGAAGATGTGAAAACAGGAAATCTAATCAATACATGGGTTGGAGAACAACACGATGGTCACCTTACAGGACTCTCTCCGCTACTCGCACTCGACATGTGGGAGCATTCATATATGCTCGATGTTCCACCTTCAGAAAAGAAAAGTTATGTTGAAGCATTTTTCAAAAACTTAAACTGGAGTGTTGTTGAGGGAAGGTTTTCTATCGGTGCTTAATGTACAAACAAAGATAAAACTTAACACGAGAGTGTAAACAACGAGTATCACCATACTCGTTGTTTTTGTTACGACCATATATCCGTACGGTACATCTGCGAGAATTTTCACAATGTAAAAAATATAGTGCAGAATCAGATTATTTACATACACACTTACCAAAACCAAAAACTGTAGACCCAACAAACTTGCACACAACGTCACAAATCCCAAAAGCATAACAAACGGAAGTATTGGTAAAACTAAAATATTACTCACAAGAAATACACTCGAAAACGAGCTTGTCATAAACATGATGTATGGGAAAACAAAAACTTGAGTAGCAAGTGTCACTGACATGATTTCACGAATCCATCCTGGTATCCACCGAATACGAGAAAGTCGCACCCACTCATCAATAGGTTTAGAAAAAAGTATAAGCCCAAGAGTTGCGCAACACGTCAGGTGAAACGAAGGATCGTAAAGTGTTTGAAACGGAGAGATGATTGTTAAAATCAGAACAGTCACAGTAAGAGCATAGACTTGTGAAGTTTTTTCTTGAAACAACATCATACCACAATACGCACTTGCAACTGCTCTATATATCGGGGCACCTCCACCTGTGAGCAGCATGAAAGCCCAGACTGCGAGCATGATGATTATTTTTTGTAGTATTTTTACAATCCACCCTTTCTCTCTTTTCCAAAAAAACAATCTATCAACAAACATTTTTATGCATACCAAAATTATACTGATGTTAGACCCTGAAAGTACAACAGTGTGACTCAAGCTTGTTCTCTTAAACATGTCGAGTGAGTCTTTATCGAGTAGCCCTTTTCCTGCCACAAGCACTCCTGCAGCTAACCCAGCATATGGTTGTTCGTACTGTGTCAGAAAAATCTTTGTTAACTTTTCTTTCTGTTTCATGAAAAATAATTCCAACTTCTCATACCAAGACAAACTTTTACATCCTGAAGTATGTAACATATCTTTCACTTGCAGCAAAAGATATACATCATCTTTAGCAAGATATTCTCGGTATGGAAAACTATAGAGAGGCAGTGTTTCATCGTGAGGATTTGCTTTTCGAATTTCTGGTAAAGATAGAGTACCCGTAGCAACTAAGCAATCTCCAAACGACACATCTACAGTCGGAAGGGTAGTTACCTTATATCTTTGTTCTGTACCAGTGTCTCTACCAAAAAACACAAACTTACTCAGCGATCTAGAAATATCACTATCAACCCGTATGTTCACCGAAACTTTTTTATCTTCAACAAACTCACGATCGAGATGTTTCACCGTTTGGGTATACAAGATCATCTCTGTATATATGTAAAATAATGCACCACAAAAACACACCATGAACAGTGTCAACTTATAATATCTTTGCATCACCGTTAAAAAAATCATCCCTTAAGTGTTACACACAAGGGATAAAGTTTTTTGAAAGATTTGTTAAAATTATTCTGAAGAAATACCAAAGAAAGAGAGAAGACTATCTCACACCAACAACACCCCCTTCATAAAACACTTTCACCTCTCCATCCAACATTTCTTCATCATCAGCACACAGTGTAGCAATCTCATCCGCTCTTTCATTCCACTTGTTATCACTGTGACCTTTAACGTATGACCACTCTATCTCTCCACCTAGTTTCACAACACTGTTTCTAACCTCATCTAACTCTTGCCACAATTCTTGATTCATCACAGGTGCTTTAGAAGCTGTTCTCCAATTATTTTTCTTCCATCCATGAATCCACGTTTGAATACCTTGAAGTACATACTTTGAATCTGAGTTTACGTGAACCTTTGTATACTTACCTAACCCTTTAGAGAGCACCATCTTGAGTGCTTCAATAACACCTTTTAACTCCATCTTATTATTTGTTGTATGTTCAAACTTTCCACCAAGTTCAACATGTGTTTCACCACCAAACACAACAATACTTGCAAAACCACCCCGACCTGGATTACCTCGAGATGAACCATCTGTGTATATAGTGATCATATCTGTAGAAAACATGATTTGTAGTATACACTAACATGGCAAAATATTCTCTACTCGAAAGCGTATCTCTTTCTTTCCTAAAAAATAGCTAGTTTCTATGTATCCATAGATATCACATCTTTGTGTAACATCTGTTTGCAGTAACTTTTGATCTGTAAAAAAAGATATATACCGAAGAGGTGAAACTTTTTCATGTACTGGGGAGTATTTGTATGTGTCTTGTAAAAAATCAGGTACTGTTTTTTGTAATTCACCTTCGTTGTTTATATATGTTTCAATTATAAACTCTGCGTGCTCTTTTTCTTTACCAAATAATTTTATGTTTTTGATCGTAACAGATGTTACACAGAAATATGGCTTTGGATTATTCATACCGTGAGGTTTAAGTTGAGAGAGGTCACGAAGTAGTGACTCGTGAATCTCATCATGAGTAATCCGGTAAATTCTCTCCTCTTCTTTTTTCTCTACAGGTGCAGTTTGTAAATCTTTCCATACAGTATATGCTTTTTGTAGCTCTTCCTTAAAGGAATCCACTTTTTCTTTTGCAAATGCAAAACCACCGGACGCAGCATGACCTCCGAATTCTACAAAGAAGCCTTCTGGCATGTGTGACATAATCTCAACCACACTTGTTTCATAGACTGAGCGACATGACCCGCGAAACACATCACCATCTTCACACCCGTATGCAAACACAGGTAGCTGAAACTGTCGTACCAAGTTACTACACACAGGACCAAGCAATGTAGGGGACCATGTTTCGTCACCAACAATCAAGATACCACTTTCGATATCATCTGGTGATACCTTTTTCTCAGCATCACGAACCAGAAACTTTGCTTTTGCTTTTCGATCAGTATTAAGTGAAACCAGTTTCTTAGCGTGAGCATATGCATCATCACCACTCATACTCGCAAGTAGCTTAAACGCATCATATGCATGAGACATACGTGAAGCAGCATTCAAACACGGACTTATCGAAAATCCAACATCATCTTCTTGCAATGTTTTTGATTCAAGTTTTAGATTTTGCAAAAGCGAATTAAACCCAGGTCTAGAGTTTTTCTGTAACACTTTTAAACCAAAATAGGCGAACACGCGATTCTCACCAGTGAGTGGAACCATATCAGAGATTGTCGCAAGACCAACTAGATCAAGTAGCCACTTTTCCCAGCCAACATGAATCTTATATCCATGACTTCGTGCCTGTTGCACAAGTCTATGCACCAACTTATATATCACACCGCTTCCACAAAGCATCTTTTCGAGATACCCGCAGTCAGCCTGCTTTGGATTTAGAATCGCATATGCAGCCGGCAATTCTTCGTGAGGAAGGTGATGGTCGGTAATAATCACATCAAGACCTAGATTATTTGCATAAGCGACCTCTTTTACATTTGAAATACCTAAGTCTATTGTGATCATTAAAGTCACACCCTCTTTGTGAACTTCATCTATAAGATGTGTATGTAATCCAAAACCATCAGAATGTCGATGTGGAATTTTTACTACGACATTTTCCTCATACTTTATTTTTCTAAAAAATTCATATAACGTTACAGCCCCTGGAACACCGTCAGCATCATAGTCAGCATATATACAGATCTTTTCCTTTTTCTCTATAGCTTGCCATATGCGTGAAGTTGCTTTATCTATATCTTTCATACGTGAGACATCATACATACCCCCTTTATCTTCGTTATATTCAGGATGTAAAAACTCTTCAATCTCACCTTTAGTGAAACCTCTATCCTTCAGAATCTGTACATGAATATCTCGCATGAGGGGAGTATAGCATGCAGTTATGCTTCAGGGGTACTTGTTGTTTTCTGATTCACGGTGCTATACTCGCGGTATGACAACAGTAAACAACACAGATGAAACAACTCAAAAAGAGTGTGTTTTTTGTAAAATAGTTTCAGGAGAAGTTCCTGCAGTTAAAGTATATGAAGACAGTGAAATATTGGCTTTTATGGATATCAAGCCAAATCACAAAGGCCATGTACTTGTAATCCCTAAAGACCATATTGAAAATATATATGGACTTTCTGCAGAACTATCAGCACGACTTATGATTGCTACTCAAAAAATAGCTGTTGCAGTTAAAAACGGTGTAGATGCAGATGGTGTTAATATAGTCATGAACAATGAATCTGCTGCTGGACAAATCATATGGCATGCACATATGCATATTATTCCTCGATATAACGAAGATGGTGGATACCTAGGTAAAGCATACACCTATCTGGCTGGTGAGATGGAGGAGATTGCACAAAAGATACAAGCGGAGCTATAATATAAGCATGAACAAAACATTAAAATACACAATATTATTACTTATACGTATTGCTGTCGGAGGCATGATTGCTTGGGCAGGAATACAAAAACTCATGAATGTAGACATGATGATTAACATGTTTGCTCAAATGGGTCTTTCTGCAACTATCTTTTGGTTAGTCTCTGTAGGAGAGCTTCTAGCAGGTCTCGGGGTTCTTTTTGGAGTATATACTCAGATCGCAGCTGTTGGTACTGCTATAATTATGGCAGGAGCGGTGTACTATACAGGTGGAAACATGATGACACCTATATATCTACTCGTAGGATCACTTGCACTTATATACACAGGAAGTGGAAAATACGCAATCAAACCTTGTCCTACTTCAATCAGAGAGTAACGTTTGTATACTCAATAGAAAAACCTGGCGCCATATAATTGGTCCGGGTTTTTTCTTTTACTATAGTTCTTTAACTGATTAGACTTTCGATTCCAGGTAACTGACCATCCTTTTCCAAAAATTCAAGCATTGCGCCACCACCAGTGGACATAAAAACAGAAGGGTTATCAGACAAACCTTCCACATCACTAAGAGCTGAAACAGTATCCCCTCCACCAACTATAAGAGAAACATCTTGAAGTACAGAAGTACTCATATATGTAAGAATTTCTTGAGCTAATACTTGTGTTCCTTTAGCAAAATCAACAACTTCAAAGTTACCCACAGGACCATTCCAAAGTATTGTTTTTGCATCTATTTCTTGTATCTTTTTTACAAAATCACGAATACTTTCTGGTGCAATATCCATGATTGTTTCATTTTTTTGAACACCAGATATATCAACTTCACGAATAATTCCTGTATCAACATTTTTAACTATTACAGATTTTGGTATATAGACCTTCTCTTTAAACATATCTGACTGTACCAAAGTATCGACGTATGTTGCTTCTCTGTCTATAAGAGAAACACCTACTTCATACCCTAGAGACTTTAAGATGTTGTTATATAGTGCACCTCCTACCAAAACAACATCTGCAGATTGTATATATTTTTCTATTAAACGAAGTTTGGTACCAAACTTTGCACCACTCAATATAACAACAAAGGGTTTTTGAGGTTGCAGTACACTAGAAAGATATTGTATCTCCTTATACAGTTGAAATCCTGCAACTTTATGTTGTTGATCAAACAGTTGTGGCAATGCAGAAACCGATGTGTGTTTTCTGTGAGATACCGCAAAAGCATCTTGTATATAAAACTCTACAAATGACTTTAAATATTCAGCAAGATTTAGACCATTTTCTTTTTCGTCCATTCCTATCTTATCATTTACTCTTCGAATATTTTCAAATAAAATAAATTCTCCATCTTTTGCTTTATTAAGACAAATTTCTACATCTCCCTGATGTAAATACGAATCACAAAAATACACGGTGTATTCAGGGTATTTTTCTGTAATATATAAAAATACAGGAACAAGTGTTGGATTCTCTGTATCTTTTGTCTCTATGTGAGATGCAATGATGGTAATAGCACCTTCTTTTTTCAAGAACTTGAAGGTATCCATAGTTGTATCTATACGATATGTATCGGTTATCTTTCCATTGTGTATAGGAACATTAAAATCTGCTCTTAAAAAAACTTTTTTACCTCGGAGCCTGCCTCTTAAAGATTCAAGACTTGCTATACTACGAATTTTTTTTATGTATTCCATATGTTTTTAAAATATTTTTTTTAGGATTAATAAGAATGTTTTTAACAACATTCGAAAGTACTACAGCATCAAAACTTGCCCTACCTATAAGCAAACCTTGAACTTCTCCATTCCAATATATATCTTGTGCGTTCTCTGGAGTAACCGATCCTCCATACAAGATATCTATCTGTTGAGCGAGAGATTCTCCGTATCGCTCTCCCAATAATTTTCTTATATACACAACCATACTATGTAGTCCGTGTGCATCGAGTGATTTATTTTCTTTATTGTTGATTGCCCACACAGGTTCATATGCAATAACGATTTGTGTATGTTGTGATGCGTCAACCACATCAAATACAGACGTAATCTGTTCGTCTATAACTTTAAGATATGCAACACCAGTATCTCTTTGTTTTTCACCTATACACAATACCACTTGAAGTTTTGCTTCTAAAGCAAGTTTTACTTTTTGCACGATCATATCTAACGTATCCCCTCTCTCCCTACACTCAGAGTGCCCAATAATAATCTTTGTTGCACCAGTATCCTTAACTGCCTTTACAGGCACTTCACCTGTCTTTGATCCACCTTCAAAGACAGAAACATCTTGCGCAGCAAAAACAACTTTTGGTAATATTTCTTTTTTTAAACTTTTTTTCTTTTTTGTTGCTGAAGTTTTTTTTGTAAATGTAAACTTACCTCCAAAATATCCAGCAAGCATTGCTATCTGAGAAATAGTCGGGGCTATGGTGAGATTGATTTTAGTTACATCTTTATCTACACCAGCGTATATATCTTTAATCTTTTTTTCAGCTTCTGTGTAGGTCAATGTACTTGCCTTCCAATTTGCAATAATAATAGGTTTTTTAGTAGTCTGCTTCTTTGTTTCGATAGTATGAGTGGCCATACTGGTAGTATACTACAAACCGAGTGCTTCTTTCCATGATGTTACAGACCAAGCACCTGAAGGACCTGAACTAAAGCTTATATCAGCAAGACCACTTTCATAGGTCAAAGAGGTTGCACCACTCATATTCATTTTATATGCAATTACAGACTTTGCACTTGCTGAACCTTGAAAATCAACTCTACCATATGGTGCGATAAGAACTACTGCACCCGCAGCCCCATTTACCACTACCGCAGGACTATCACTTGTACATGTAGTAGTACCTCCGCATGAACTTGTAGTAGTAATCAAAATATAACTGCCCGAGGTTCCACTTCCTTGAATTGCCCCTGAAGCAGCAATATTTACTTTTCCATCAACTACAATATTTTCAGACGATCCTGCGTACGAGCTGTTTAATTTAACCTTAGCTGCACCATCTATGGTCAGATTTCCCGTGACGTACAAAGGACCATTGAGTGTAAGTTGTCCACTCGCTGTAACTGTCAAATCCCCTACGATTTTCATTCCAGACGTACTTGTCGCGGTCGATCCGTTTATTGTCCAACTATCATTTCGCACACCCAATGCTGTTGCTTCATCTTTCCATTGAGTAATATTAGAATTACTTACAGGGAATGCGAGTGGCGAAGGGGTTGCTTGTGAGGTATTGCATGCCTTGTTGTTACTTGTTCCGATTTGGCAATAAATTACACCTGAAGCAGTAGTATTTGCCACACTATATGCACGTGCATCACCACCTGAGCCACCGATTGAAACACCATTAATATAACTCACTCCTCCCACATGAACCTTGAAATAAGAATCTTTTGTAGTGTAAGAAGTACCGTACCAATTTGCCTGTGAGGCATCTGTAGTATGCATACCAAACGAAATCTGACCATCTGCATAGGCACCTGCAACTGTAGTTACTGCAGTTTGATAATATTTTGTAGTTGAGTTTGCTGGTATATCGATAATCAACCAATATCTATTCCCAGGAATAAGCGAAGGGTTTGTAGTAAAAGATACATCTACCCAACCAAATGAAGTACCCACACTCGCAGCACTTAGAACTCCAGACGCCAATATAACATTACTAGGTCTGTTTGGTCTGAGAGTGTTATCTGTAACAATTTTTACAGTAGCATTACTTGGAGCTCCAACTTTTCTAAGATAGAAAGAAGCTTCTGCTATAATAGTAGAAGTTGAAACCACAAAACTTTGTGCAAAATCTTGTGTAGTATTTGCATTACCAAATGTGATGAATGTAGTAGCAGGTTCAACACCAAGGTTTTGTTGGTTTGTTGTCTGATCGGTTGTCACCGCAGCAACTGCAGACCCTGTGATACTACATGAACCTGAAGCTGTAATATTTCCGTTTGAATACACATTACCCACAACATACGAAGATCCTGACATAGTTAACCCTCCAGATCCTATTTGTAAACCATAACTAAAAGATATCCCTGCTTCTTCTCTAAATCTCGCTTTAATAAATCTCTGAAAACTTCCAGCGATACCCTCTATAGATACCTGTTTTTCTCCATTTATATCAGTTACAACTCCACTTGCTTCAGCCCCTAAAATAGAAAGTGTACTTGGAGCATCTGTTTTGCCATTATTAAATCTATATAAAGCGTTTTCTGCTTGAGCATCTGCGACTGTGTAACCTTTCTTAGACGCCAAGAACTCAGTAGCATTCTCTATCTGTTGGGCTATAGGCATACTTACCCCTATGAGCAATGTTATTGAAAGTATAACAAAAAATAAAACAACAATTAGTATTGCTGCACCGCTCTTTCGTGTATTCTTTTTCATATATACACTATTATATGCTATTAGTTACGGAGTTGCACTGTTGTATAAAATTTTTTATTTACAGTTGATGTACTGTATCTTGAAGTTGCAAGTAAACTGAGTTCTATCTTTACTGCTTTCGTTGTTGTTCCTGATATATATCGCAACATAAAACTATCAACCTGTACGGTAGACTTTGATAAGTTTCCTATGTATTGCCCATTTTTTAATACTTGAAGTGTGTTACTTGCGTTTTGATATGTATATGTTTCTGTTGTGGTTGCCCCTAAAATAGAAAGAGATAGAGAGCCTTGATAAGTACCAAAAGAGCTCTGTCCCACAAGGACATCTTCTGCATCCCGAATATCTCTATGTAATTTATCTATAATTTGTATTGCAGAAATCTCCACGTCTTGCTGAAGATGTATGATGTTATATGACTTAAAAAGTGACATGAGACTTGATGTTATGGTAACAGTTAAGACAGCAAGCATAGAGAAGTATATGACTATCTCAAAAATTGTTAGACCTTTTTTTTGAATACAGATCCTTTGTCTATGTGTATTATTCATATAAATTAAATATATAGGTTGTTATATTTTTTGTAGATGTAGCGCCTTGATGTAGCCACGATACTGAAATATCAATCTTTTTTGTACCCGCATCAAGCAGTCCTGATGTATCCGGAAGTATGTTAAATGTAGAAACATCTCTATACACAGGAGAAACAACAAAAGTTCTTGTAAATGTATTATCTATGAGAGATGGTGCTGTAGTGGTACTTTTCCACACATTACCATTCCAGATAAAATAGTTTATAGAACCTGAGGAAATATTTGAAATATTAGACCATGATTCGTTACGCATGGTTTTAATTATTTCAACACCTTCATCAAGAAGAAAAGCTGCTTGTACTTTTTTAGTATTTTCAAGAGACAGTGATACTAGATTACCGTATACGACAGATATTGATATTACGGAAAGCGATATGATAACAGAGGCAACAATAACCTCAATGATCGAAATTCCTTTTTTATAATTCAAACCAATATCTTTATGTATATTCATTAGTAACAGTATACCAAGAAATACTAATCAGTCACACCAAGTCCATTGATAACCACCGTAGAAGTACCTTTCACTTTACCTCCAACACTATACGTATACGTTGTTGTCCCTGTAACACTTGGTAAACCTGATATTCTCGCAAATGTCAGAGTTGTCGTTCCAAGAGTTGAGGTTGCAAGCACTACCCTATTGTTTAGTGTGTATACATGTGTTGTTGTCGCCCCAGAAACTTCTATAACTGTAATTGTAGAAGTTCCAAATATGATACCATGACTATCGCCTCCTTTAGAGTTAAGCGAATCAATACGTGCTTTCTGTATATAAGAAACTACTTGATCAACTTCTGCGTCTAGTATTTGTCTATCTTGTAATGACGAAAAAGATGTATACACAATACTGCTTATAAGTATAGATAGAATCAAAACGATTAATACTTCTATAAGAGTAAATCCTTTTGTATATACTGTAAAATAAGGTTTATGAGACATATGCTATATATTATTCATAACACTATACATCGGAGTGATCATGGCTACAGCAAAGAAACCAACAGCAGCACCTACAAAAACCATAAGTATAGGCTCCACAATAGTTGATAAATCTTTCGTCTTTTGTTCTACTTCATTTTCATAAAACACAGCAACACCTTGTAACATACTTGAGAGTTTTCCTGTTTCCTCTCCAACGCTAATCATCTCACCCACAAACGTCGGATACAAATCTTCATGTGCCATAAAAACCATAGCGAGTGGTTTTCCTTTTTCTACAGCCTCTTCGGTTTCTTGAAGTACTTTTTTATATCTATTGTTACCTAAGACTTCTTGCGTAATACGCACCGACTGCAAAAGATCAACTCCTGATCCAACAAGTGAAGAAAGAGTACGTGCGGTTTTAGCGGAGTTAGATTCCTTAACTATAGTTCCTATAACAGGTATTCTAGTAGCACCTGCATCCAAAATTCTTTTCCCTAGTGCTGTTTTAAAAAAACGCATAATTGCAAAAACTCCAGCTATAACCCCTCCAAGAAAAAGCATTGTATTGTTTTTTAATGTATCACTAAGAAATATAATAAACTTTGTTGATCCTGGTAGTTCAGCTTTAACATCTTTAAACGTCTCGGTGAGCTTAGGAACTACAGTGATCATAAGTATCACCGCAATAATAATCATAACTGTGATAATAACACCAGGATATACCATAGCTCCTTTAATCTTTTTCTGGAGTTGATATGTTTTTTCCATCTGCAACGCTATAGTTTTAAGAGATTCTGCTAAGTTACCGCTTTCCTCACCAGCCTTCACCATAGACACAAAGATTGATGGAAATACTGTATCAAAAACAGCGAGCGCTTCATGAAAAGTTTTTCCTGCTGATATGTCAGTATTTAGTGTTGTGAACACATGCTTCAGTTTTTTGTTCTTAGTCTGCTTTTCCATCACTGATATAGCTCTTGTAAGAGAAAGACCTGCTTCCAACATGTTTCCAAGATTTCGTGCAAATGTGATCTTATCTATCATCTTGATTTTAGAAAAATACGATGTCACCTTTGCAAAAATTTCTCCAAACCCGCCAACCGAAACTTCCTCGTGCGATATCAACATATCGCCCTTAGTGTGTATACTTGAAAATAATTCTGATTTACTTGCACCTTCAAACACATCTGTGTAAACAGTTCCATCTTTTCTTTTTGCAGTGTACGAAAAACGCATACATATATCATAACAAAAAAATCACAACTATGCGTTGTGATTTTTTTGAAGTATCAGTTTTAGAAAAACTTTTTACTTATTGAAGACTACCATGATCGGTTGTCATCTCGTCTTGGTGCTCCGTAGCCACCTCGATCTCCACCTCGTGATCCACCACCAAATCCTCCTCGTGAAGCTCCACCGTTAAATGGTCGTCTTGGTGCTCCTTCTTCTCGAGGCATAGCGATGTTAACTCGTAGTGGTCGTCCGTCAAGCTCTTGCTCATTCCATCGTTGTACAGCCGCTGCTGCATCTGCTTCATTTGCAAATTCTACGAAAGCAAACCCTCGTGATCGTCCTGTCATTCGGTCGATTGAAACTTGAGCTGAAACAACTTCTCCACATTCAGCAAAAGCTGCTCGAAGAGAGTCATCGTTAACACCCCATGATAGGTTTCCTACGTATAATTTTTTGTTATTTACTGCTTCTGCCATAATACTTATTTTCTTTTTATATTTTTATTTATTTTAATGAGCTTGTCGCCCGACTCGAACACTACTTTGGATCTTTTCTTGGTCTATATAAAGCATAACGAGTCATAGTGCTTTGTTATAGGTCAAAATCTCAAAATCTGTGGGAATACCCTTGTAAATAGTATTATAGCATAGATTGGGTGTTTTACCTAATGCACATAAGACCTATATAGAGCAAGCTAACCCAACACCATATCCCGAAATCTCACCTTCCCTAATCTTCCCGTCTCTCGGCACTTATCCGAACACCAGATGAACTTGTTTGCATCTCGACATGTCTGACAGACAATCATATGGACATGACACTCATCGTTTATGCAGTTATCAAATCGTTCTGTTGCAACATTACACAAATCACAACGTCCGATCACCTCTCTGTTCTTTGTAAAATCCATCACCACTCTGTTATCAAATGTAAACAACGCACCTCGAAAATCTTGTTGCTCTGGGAATGTTTCCATATATTTGTGCATTCCACCATCTAGTTGATATACATCTATAAAACCTTTTGTTTTAAGGTAACCTGAAGCTTTTTCACATCTAACTCCTCCAGTACACACTGTCAAAACTTTTTTGTTTTGTATACCAGGATTTTTTTCAAGAATCTCCGGTAATACATCAGCAACCTCTCTAAAACTATCTATCTTAGGGTTTATAGAATTTTTAAAATGTCCAACACGAAACTCATAATCATTTCGCATATCAATCACAACGAAATCTTCATTCTTTTCGTACCATTGTTTTAATTCTTCAGGTTTAAGATGTACACCTGTCGTTACGTTTGGGTCAACATCTTCTGCACCTAGTCCAAGCTTTACTATTTCTGGTACAACTTTCACCATAAGTTTTTGAAATGCAAAACCAGTACCGACACTAGTTTTTATTTCCATATCTTCAAATCCCGGAAACTTTTTTAGTTCTGTTATATAGGCTTCAATGTTTTCATTCTTTCCTTCAAGAGTTGTATTGATTCCCTCTGTTGCA
>JACCDV010184954.1_pt1 | contig 71944 bp, 70 predicted proteins | sample 7446131 | NCBI WGS metagenome assembly JACCDV01 (sample SAMN15323448, study PRJNA562643) | freshwater metagenome | isolation source: river surface water | place: USA:Blue River Watershed | collected 2017-08-17
CATTCGGCGGTGCATCAAATGCTAAAATTGTTGGCGGTACAGTTTCTTTAACAGCTGCTGACGCTGGTGACGGTAATGTCACATGGACTTGCTCTTATGACGAAACTTTAGTTGTTAAGAAGTATGTTCCTTCTTCATGCATCTAATCTGAGCATATCAAGTCAATTGATATCATGATAAAAAAGCTGATCAAAAGATCAGCTTTTTTATATGTTTTTTAATAAAGGATTTTTAAAAAATTTGTTTAAGTTAAAAACATATTGATTGATATAATTAATGGAGTCATGAAGATTAAATGTTTTTAAAAAAGTATCATGATAATAAATATGTTTTTTATAGCTCTTGCTATCTTGAATTGATAAAAATAGAGCATTCATTCTGCTATTTTTGGATTCATCATATAAAATAAATATACTTTTCTTTTTTTTATAAACAAATTTAAAAAAACTGATTTTTTTTTCATCTTTAATCAATATGTCAAAAATTTCCTCATGAATGACTAATGTGGATTGCTCACTATCAAAAAAATTCTTTAAAGTCATTGAATGTTTTTGAAAACTATTTTGAAAATCTTTATTCTGTAAATCATATATAGAAGGCAAGATAATACAAATATCTTTCTCTTTTTTAATTTCTAATATATTGTCTAACAATACATGAATACACTTATTGAATCTATCTTCTACAAATATACAATGATATAAATTTGTACCGAAAATAAGCTTCCAGTTTCTTATCATTCTCATATTCTCTTTAATTTAATCTCTATAAGATAATTCATATTTTATAAAAAATCAAGAAAAATGATGGAACTTTTATTTTTAATCTTGATTTATTTTTCTTTTTTATATATGCTAATAAAAATAATTGCAAAACATATGAAAAAACTTAAAGAATATTTAATGAATAAAATAAATGCTATTAAAAAAAATAAGTATTTATTAATTGTGATAGCATTGTGTGCTATTTTTACTTCTTTGTATATGACAAATGAAAAATTTAAACAATATGTTAATAATATAGTTATGGCAAAAGCTGGATCTAATGCTGTAATTTCTGTATCAGAAGATGGTAAAAAATATCAGTTAGATGGTATGAGAGATAAAAATACTTGTGCAAAACATTCACCATGGGGAGTACCTTATAGAGAAGATGCTGAGCTTTTTAAACAAGCATTGTTTCTTTGTAATTCCTTATATGCTTCAATGTATATGACTGAATTTAAAGTACCTTTGTGGACCAGTGAAGTGGTGACTAAAAATAGTCAATTATCTCCACGATTGAATAAAATATTTACTTTGAATTTTAATCCTAATATTCCTGAAAATTATCAAATCAAATTTGCAGATTATGCTAACTCAATTTATTATCCTGCTAAAATGGCTGCTACTGAAAATATGGGATTTTATGATGAGTATGGAACAGATGAAAATATTATGTCGAATATTGAAATAGCAAAAGAAGAGTCTTTTTATTTAACCAATACTGCACCTCAAAATAAAGACCTGAATTTAGGTCTTTGGAAAGATTTAGAAACTTATATTAGAAAACAAGCACTCCTAAAGGGGCAATTATTTGTTACAACTGGCTTGTTGTTTCTTGAAAAAGAAAAAACTAAAACACTGGGAGAATCTAAGATACTAATTCCTTCACATTTTTATAAAATTGTGACAGATAACTCTAATAATGGTACAGTCGTTTTTATTATTCCTAATGTTAGCATTGAAACATCGACATATCATCCTCAAAAATCAGATATTACTTGTTCTGGTGGATGTACCTTGAATAATTTTATTGTCTCTTTTAAAGAATTGGAAAAGTTAAGTAATTTTAGATTTTATCCATGGTTGGATTCTATTTATGCTGTGCAAGTTAAATTAGATCCAGCTCAAGCAAGCATTAAACCAAATTATAAATAAAATGAAAAAATTCTGGATATTGATTTTATTGCCAGTTTCAGTGATGGCAAAATCATTTGATGATAGACATCAAATGATTGAACATGTGCTCACTGAGTCTCAATATATTGTGGATAAAAAAATAGATATCAATTTTTCTAATAAAAATATGGGCATGACAAATGCTCAAAATCTTTGTGAAATTAAAATAGATATCAATCCAAATGAAAATTTTTTAAAAAATTATATTAAAGCAATTGGTGAAGAAAATAATAAAAATAAAATGATATTAAATTTTATGATTTATCATGAATATGGTCATTGTATATTGAAAGATGATATAATGCTTAATCCTGAAAAAATTGAGTGGTTTTCTGATGTTTTTTTAAATGAGGGTGAAAAATATATAAGAAACAATTTTATTGATTATTTTAATCAACAACAAATGCTCCAAATGGTTCAATATTTTAGAAATATTAAACTCAATTCTTCTAATAAGTATCTCATCAATAAAACGCCAGTTAATATTTATCATGAATATTTTTCTGATATTTTTTCTCTTTATTTGCTAAATCAGCTCAATGATAAAAGAAATTTTAACGATTTGTTAAATGATTTTAAAAAGTATAAAATCAACAATCAACATTTTAAAAATGATGATGTTATTAACATTATAAATATATTATTTAAAGATCAGAAAAATGATTTTTTTACCAAAGATATAGAAACAAGAAAAAAAGAGATATTATCTCAATGGAATGAGCCAATTACATCAAATAATCTCAAGAATATCATAAAAAATATTCAAGAAATAATCCAAATTTATTTAATAAAAAAAAATCAAATGAAATAAATTTTGATATGAGATGAATAAAAAAAAATGAAAAATCATATACCAAGGATTGAAAAAATTGTATCAAAAAAAAAATAAAACTATTGCATTTTATTTTTTTCTTTATATGATATTTGAATTCTTAAATAGTAAAGATGCTTTATGCAAATAGACAATAACGAAGAGCTGAAAATTCAAAAAATAGATCATCATACTGTTTTGATTATCTTAGATGATGTACATTTAGAGGGAAGGCCATCTGAAATGCAAGACAGTTTTTTTCAAACTTTAAAGGAAAAAATTGATTCATTCAAAAACATGAATATTCAAGTTATTTTAATTTGTGCTGGTGATATCGGAGAGGCAGATTTTGGTTTTAGATGGGCTGCTCAATTTAATTGTCAAACTATTTATGTCTGTGGTAATCATGAGTTTTGGGGGCATGATTACTATGAAGTCATTGAGGAATTAACACAATTGTCAATTAAACCAGAGTTTGAACATGTTCATTTTTTACATAATAACTCTGTTGAAGTATATGGTATTCGATTTATTGGTGCTACACTTTGGACGGACTTGGGCTTATCATGGCCTTGGATAAATAAAAATCAAGTATTGAAATATTTTTTATCAATGGCAGATTTTAAAAGAATTAATGCAAATAAATTTTATGATAGTCAAGAAAATATTGAAAAACTAAAAAATCTTTTAATACAAAATGGAATAGATTCAAAAAAAATAGATGATGTGATTGAACATAAGAAATTTAATCCATTATTACAAATTAGTGAAAATAGAAAATCTGTTAAATATATTGAAAAAACTTTAAAAGAAGATTTTGATGGAAAAACAATTGTGGTTTCTCATCATTTACCATTGCCAGATTTTTGGATTAAAAAATTAGGAATGCCAAAAGATATTTTAAATGCTGAAAATATTAATAATGAAAATACCTATACATTATATACTACTGGGAAAATGACACCTGAAAAAGATATATTAATGATGGGATTTTATGTCAATCATTTATATCATCTATTTGAACAAAAATTTTCTCCAAGTATTTGGATTCATGGACATTTTCATCAAGAAGTCAACGATTATATAGGAAGGACTAGAATTGTATCATCTCCAGTGGGTTATTTGAAGCAATCAAAGGAAATTATATTTAAAGAAATTAATCAAAATGCTTATAAAAGATACATGTTTAAATATATAAAAGCAGAAATAGAAAAATTTAAATGGAATGAAGAAATTATTGATACATTAAGAGATTTAGAAAAAATGATTTTACAATTTGAGCCAAGTATAGGCATAGGACTCATGACTGCAACTGATTTTAAATCAATTGTTACATTGTATAAAAAATCTCATGAAGATAATTTAAAAAATCTCAAAAATAAAATAGGTATTCTCTTTGGAATTATATTACAAAATATTGATGTTGATGTCCCCTACATTACTGATTATTATATTAACAATGTTGTTTTGGGTTTTGATAAATGGATTTTAAAAAATTCAGTGAAAGGAAAATTCCCAGAAAATATTATTTTTTCAGTTCATGAAACTTCATTTATGTCAGAAGAAAAATTCAAAATATTTCATAAGAACTCTAGCCAACATACACATTACAAAGAATGGATTCGTGAATGTCAAAAAATTCAAATTCAGATTTCGCAATATAAAAGAGCACTACTGGAATTTATTGATTTTTTACAATTAAAGTATACAAAAAATGTTTAATTTTTATAGATTGACATTTATATTAAAATGATTTATTTTACATCAATCAAATTAAATTTTAATGGAAAATCTATTTTATCTTTATACAGATGGCTCTTATAGCCCTGAATTAAATCATTCCACAATTGGTGGTTTAATGGTTAATCAAAATAATGAAGTTATTTTTGAATTCTCTGATTCTATTGAAAACTTAGAATTATTACGTTTTCATGAATTGTTAGCTATGTATACCGGACTTAAAAAAGCATTGGAGTACCATGTTAAAAATATTGTTTGCTTTTCAGATGATTTATCTATTGCTAATTTTAATAAATTAACTTATCTTACTGATCATTATAAAAATATTCATAAGCGTGATGTCATGACTAAAATTATGAATATGAAACATCATTTTGAATTTATTGAATTTAAACATATTAAAAGAAAATTTAATAAAAAAGCAGATAAATTGGCAGGACAAGGTCAAATAAATTACTTTTATCATCATATTCATTTTAAACAACATTTTGAAATAGAAGATAAAAAAAAATTAATTGTCCCTAATTTGATTTGCACAGAAAAAAATTTTAATCAAATAATCTCTCAAAAAGAATTACAAGAAATTCAACAAGATTTGATAAAACAGGCTAATCAACTGAAACAAAATATATATATTAGTATTAAACCAAGCAATGAAAAATTAGCAACTATAAAAATTATTAATTTACAAAATAATGAAATATTATCAGAGAAATCATTTGAAATTAAAAGAGTCAATGCTTATGCGTTAAATGCTTTATCAGAAGCATTGAATAAATTTCTAAAATTAGATAACAATATTGTTATATATACAGATATTCATGATTTAGCTCTAAAGAAATTTGAAATGGTTTTAAGAGGAAGATTTATTTTTCCAAAATTAAAAACTCCATTGGTTGATAGATTTTTATTAGCATGTTCACGATTTGAAAAAATTATTTTATTAGAACATCCTACTTCTTGCACTTCATCATAAATAATCTCCGTACATCGTGAACAGCTTTTATTTTTTAAAAAACATGTTATTATTTTATTAAGATAGTAGTTAGTTAAGTTTAAACATTAAAGAGATTGTAAAAAATCTCTTTTTTTTTTGTTGAAATAGAAAGAAATTATTTTTGCTTATATTGCACTACAAATAAATAAAATTAACTAATTATTAAGTATATTCGTTCACATATTTTTAAATATCAAGAAAAATAATTTTGATTAATTTAAAAAATATGATAAAAAATTATTGATAATTAGAGCTTTTATGTCATAAAAAATAGTTTTGTCAGTTATCATCTGATGGACAAAGAGATTGTATAGCACCAACACCAATATATATTGGTGTATTTGGAGGAAAATATTCATCACTTGATGATATCATACAAGCCTATAAAGATATCCAATGCAATTCTCTTCCTGGATTTAGCCAATGCTCATTAAAAACAAGTTCAGCTTATCTTATCAAACAAATAATTGTAGTTTATATACAAGAGCTTTAGGGGCTATGCACAAGTTGTTGTAGAAAAATTCAAGGATTCCAGTCAAACTTGGTCTGTTGATTCTCGTGGATTGATCAAATAAAATAGTTGTCCAACGGGTTATACCAGAGTAACAGTCAGTACTACTGAGCAAACATCATTATGTAAACCTCTACAATCAACTCGATCTGTTTTTTGCGAAGACTGTGTTAACTCTGAATTAGGACAGTCATAAATAGCTAATCCTGTTAATCTCAATTCAGGCATCATGTCTCATATTGAACATGATTATCAAGGTAATAATTTATCTATTAATAGATTATATAACTCAGTATCCAATCATTGTTTTTTTTCATTTAGTAGAAAATTAGCTATAACTCAATTTTATTAAATAATGTACAAAATGAATTTTTAATACTAACAAGAAACAATGGAATCGTTTATGATTTAAATTTATCTGCCAATAATCATTTAATTTTTTTAAAATATCTTAATGAAGATAATGAGCTAGAATCTTATGATGTTTCGGGAAGATTAATAGAAATTAAATCTTTATCTGGACAAAAAATTAATTTAAGCTATGTATCAGATAATTCAGGAGAATTCCCTGTTTTATACACCAAAATATCTGATGATTTTAATCATACAATTCAGTACAAAACCTTACCTTCATCAACATGTCATATGGCAATTGTCAATGCTAAAGTTCTAGAAAAAATCAATAATATTGATGTTGAAAGATTAAATTATGATTATTCGTATAATACCAGTTGTCAAAATAATTTAGTCACTTATCCAATAATTTAACCAATTCTTATACCTATACCAGCAATGTTACTCAAATGGATTTAATTTAGATGGTGATATTCGTAAAGTTTTATGCTGGAAAACCTCATGGCATTCCATCTCCAATATCTCAAAATGAAAAAAACATTGATGTTTTAAAGTCATTATTTGAAAAAGATTTAGTAGATAGTTCTAAAAGGCTTGGGTTTAAAGTTAAGTCTATCATATTCAACGTTATATTAATTTCAAAAAATGCCAGAATAACACGCCCCAAAAAAGATATTAAAGAATTGATGAAGATTGATTATTTTATGAATTTTTATATGATGATAATAAAAGAGAAGCAGCATTCGGTGATTTAATGAAAATATCTCATGCAGAAACCACGAACTGCATTCCTAGCATAATCACCTTCCATAAAACTTTAAAACTGTGGAGGAAAACTAGGGAATCGAACCCTATCCATATTCTCATACAAACGAACAACTTTCCAGGTTGTCTCAGTTCCAAACTGATTAGCTTTCCAAATTTTGGAGGATGACATCGGTCCCGACCCGAATCCGTATTTTCTACAGACAGAATGCTTAGCAGGCATTTGTTATTCCCAATAACTTTATCATCCAAAATCTTAATTAAGAAACTTACTTTTCAATAAATTTTTTAATTAATACTTCATAAATCCTTTATGCAGTAGAATTCACCAAATATAAGAACTCACGGACCCTTTCAGACCTCTAATTTTCAAGACTAGCGCAATAGACCACTCTGCCACACTTCATATAAATAACGGATTGTATTGGATTCGAACCAATGATCCCCTTTTTAGGAGGATTCCTTCTTAGCAGGAAGGCGCTTTAGACCAGCTCAGCCAACAATCCATGATATATTACATTCGTAAGTCCTATCCAATAGTTTATTTTGGAAAAACATCTAATTCTGAAAGACTCTGATTTCATCATCTAAAGAATTTAACGGAAGTGGTGAGATTCGAACTCACGGACCTTCTCAGATCGCTGGTTTTCTAGACCAGTGCCATAGACCACTCGACCACACTTCCATATAAACAACGGATTGTATTGGATTCGAACCAATGATCCCCTTTTTAGGAGGATTCCTTCTTAGCAGGAAGGCGCTTTAGACCAGCTCAGCCAACAATCCATGATACATCACATTCGTAAATTCTATCCAATAGTTTATTTTGGAAAAACATCTAATTCTGAAAGACTCTGATTTCATCATCTAAAGAATTTAACGGAAGTGGTGAGATTCGAACTCACGGACCCTTTCAGACCTCTAGTTTTCAAGACTAGCGCAATAGACCACTCTGCCACACTTCCATATAATAAAAAAAGCACCTTTTTTGAGGTGCTTGAGTTGTTAGTTTATCTTAAATAATCAACAAATAGCACCAATCATCTTTTCAGATGATGAACTACTGGATGATGAAGAAAGATTGAAAAACATTTTTTGTCCTTTTTTTAGATTGATTATATTAAATCATAAATTGAATGATTTGTCAATACTATGGAGACATTTTTTTTAAATAATTTTTCATTGTTATATCAGATAATGCATATTTAAAATTTCCTTGATGTCTTTTCATGTTAATAGGTTCAATTTTTTTATTTTTCCATAAATCAAAAGATTTTTCTTTGCACTCAATAAGGGGTTGAAAAAAATTTTCTATTTTATCAATCATTTGAATCATTTCTTCAATCATCTGAAAACTATACTGATGACCTCTGTATTCTTTTTTGATATATATGCTAAAAAAACCTAATGAAGTATAATCATCTCCAAAATCTTTTTCAACTTTATAACCTGTTTTATATCGATGATTACTTGTGATAATTTTTCGTCGAAATTTTAAAGGCTCATATTCTAAAACTGCAATACCAACTGTTTTTTCATTATCTTTTAATAAAACTGCCATGATTTTATCATTGTTTTTTTTGATAAAAGTATTTTTTAAGTAACTAGAAAAAGAAGCGTTTCTTTCTGAAGATGGCTGATATAATGCTTCTTGAAGACAAATATCAAAAAATTGATCTACTAAATGTTTTTCATTTAAGAAAAGATGTTCAAAATTCATAATTTTTTAACCTTTCTTTCATTGTGTATGATAATTTCTTCTTTGATTTTTAAGTTTTTAAGAATCATTTCTTCAGAAAATTTAGGTCCATTAAAAAAATCTTGAATTTTTTTAGATACTGTATCATAGTGAGAAAAATATTTCTTTTCAATATTATATTTTGTCACTCTATCTATCATTAAATTTAGTTTTTTATTTGTTTCTTTAAATCCTTTTATGCTACTTAAAAAATAATGATTTTGTAATATATAATCTGCAAAAAAAGTATTTATTTTTTCATCTTCATAAGGATAATAACTTTCTATAAAATCATTTAAGTCTCTTGCAAATATTTTTTCATTTTTAATAGAAATTCCATTTTTTTGAAAAAACATATTAAAAATCAACATTGATTTTGGATACATTGTTGAAATTTTTTTGTAAATTTGCTCTATAGAATCAATGGAATAAAGAATCAAGCAATTATCTAATGCATCTATTAATGTAAAAAGATTGTATTTAAAGTTAGGATGACTGGTATTTTTTATCATATCATTGTCAAAATAAATAGCTCTATCAAAACCGCCATCTAATATATTGATCATTTCATAACATATAAAGCTTTCTTTACTTCTTAAATTACAAAACTCTAAATTTAAATTAAAGTTAAACATTTTAGACATCATATACATATCTGCATCATATAAAGATGACTTTTTAAATTGAGAATGGGTAAAAAGAATTTCTAAAGTCTCAAGATGCTCTTTTTTTAAATTGATTTTTTCCCTATAAAAAAGCGGATGAATCAAATATAGGATTTTTTCATGGATATTTTCAAATTCTTTTCTTTTAATTTCTTCATTTAATTCAGAAAAAAATAAATCTATCAAATATGATGCATCTTTATTTGATAAATAAATGTATTGAGAATCTTTGCGCAATAGATTTGTATTTTTTTCTCTTTGTGCCTTGAAGTGAGGAAGTTGTTTTTTAAAATCTGAAAGAAATTGGCTCATGATATGATGATTAACTTGCTTTATTATAATTTGATATATATATTAGTCAATAAAAAATATACTAAAAATTCTTGAAAAAATCAAATTAAAATTTTTTTAAATACAATGATAATCATTTAAAAATTATTGATTTTAAACAATGGTGTCAAGAATATCCTCAATATAATGATGCTGTTTAAAAAAAAATTGTTAATAAAAATCATCATTTCTTGATCGATTCATTGACTTTAATTGATTTATCATAAAAAAATTTAAAAGAAATACCTGTTTATTTTGGTAAAATCCAAGTAATTTTAATTTTTCAGATAATTCATTAAAAAATTCAGATTTTTTACCTGTTTATGTAGATGGAAATCTTTTTGGTATTTATAATGAAATGAAAAGATTTGATTTTTTACCTTACAAAAAAAATATCATGTTAACACATAATAAAATTGCATATATTCATTTTGAGCAAAAAACAATTAATGGTTGTTTATATCTGTCTTATAACCAGATAAGGTCATTGCAAGATTTTCAAACAAAAAAATTAAAATATTCGCTGATTTTAATAATAACGGATCAACGGATTGACTGAGTGTCTTTCCACACGGTTTTCCGATTAGCCATAATAACCCAATTCAAAGTTTAAAAGGAATTAGTGAAAAAATTTCTTTTCTTAGCAACAACATTGATAATCTTCAATATTTAGACTATTTTCATGAAAGAGGAGACAAGGGGGGTTCAATATCTATTATCCAAGCAACATTCTTACCATGATTTTTTATTGGAAAGTGAATTTTCATTTTGGAAAAACATTTATTTACAAGAAATGAGCAAAAAATTATTCAGAAACTCAATTTATTACATGATAAAAAAAATAAGATTTGATTATTTAATAATTTATTTTATAATCAAATCATGAATAAAGAAAATTTTGAAATAGAATGTTTAAAATTAAAACAAAATAAAGAGTTTTCCAAGGATAAAGATTTTATTATGCAATGGTTAAGTATATATGATGAAAATTTTGAAATAAATGAATATATATTTCATCAAAATATGACTCTCAGTATTAATGGCAGTTTTATTGCACATCAAAAAAAAATATCATATGTGCCTATTAAATTTCAAGAAATATCAGAAAATTTTTATGTTTATCAAAATAAACTAGAAGACTTACAGTTTTGTCCTCAAAAAGTATTGGGAGATTTTAATGTACAAGGAAATAAAATTAAATCATTAAACGGTTGTCCTCAATACATAGGTGGTTTATTTGTTGTGGCAAACAATAGATTGGATTCTTGTCAATATATGCCAGAAATTATAAGAAGTAATCTTTTATTGGAAAATAATCGATTAAAAAATTTACAATTTATTTCAAGAGAAATTCATGGTTATTTATCTCTTTTTAACAATAAGATTGAATCTCTTATTTATATACCTAAATATATAAAAAATCATATTATTATATCAGGAAATAAAATCAATATTAATGAAAAAATAATTAGTTATGTTGAGTTAAATAACCTTCATTTAAAAGAGAAAAATGAGATGGAATTTAATATGATTTATTCACACGTTAATGACAATACACATAAAAAAACAGTTTATAAGAAAAAGATTTAATCATGAGTCAACAATACGAAGAAATTCATAAATCATTTATTAAAAATAAAGAGTCAGCTTGGGATTGGCTTAAAAAAAATAATAAAAATAAAAATTTTGATTTGATTTTTGAAGAAAACAAAGATAATAGGAAGGATTTTATCGATGGCATTGCTTTTAATGTTAAAGCACCGCTATTAGTGACTGTCATAGGAGATGTCAAATTAATAGACATTGAATGGCTTCCAATTAAATTCAAGGAAGTTAAAGGTAATTTTCAAATAGAGGATTCAAAAATTAATCCATATTGTTTACCACAAGAAATTTTTGGAAACTTTAGAATGAATTTATTGAATGGATTTCAGCATTTGCCAAAAAATATTCATGGTCATTGTTTTTTATCTTTTTATGGATCAAATGTAAAAAGTTTTTTATATGCTCCTGAGAGTATTGAAGGAAAATTTTATATAGAAGGAATAGAAAAAATAGAAAATTTTCAAAGCTTAAAAGAAAAAAGTCAACAAAATTTTTTGATTTTTTCAAAAGAATTGCAATATTTTAAAGAAAAAAATAATTTTATTGATATTAAAGAACATGTTTTTACAATCCATGTTATTCAACATATGATTCAAGAAAATGATTTAAAGATAAATGATATATCTCAATTAAAAATAGACTGGTCTTATTTTTTAAAAAATTTAGATTGGAATGATTATGAGTGGATTAAAAAAAATTTAGATAAAATTTTTTTAAAAGAAAAATTTCAACAATATATTGAAAAACATGAGGATATAAAAAATTCTACTTTTTTTTATGATCATACAAGAAACCTAAAGGATTTTAATTTATTATCGTTGGAAAAAATTATTCATAAAAAAATGCAATTTAGCGAATATCATAAAGATTCTAATGATTATGCATTTAAATCTGAATTTTCATTTTTAAGTCATAAAGATATGTATGATCAAGAAAAATTAGAATTGGTTTTAAAAAAAATGTATGATACTGGAGATCTACATTTGAAAAAAAAATTAGAACGTTATTTCTATGAATATTTTCCTAAGGAACAAACAATCATTGATAGTTTTAATGAAAATAATTTTTATCTTCCTTTGTTAGAAAAATATTGTGATATTTTTAACTATGAAGATGTTTTTAATGTTTTTATTGAAAACTATAAAAACAAATATGAGTTTAATTCCTCTATTAATGATCATGTTTTTAATAATGTTTTATATAGAATGGTGGAACATAATAAAAAAAGTGATAAAGTTTTTTTTGATTTAAAAAAATATCCAGAAGGACCAATATGGTACTATCATGATAAAATTAAAGAGATATTTAAAAAATGTCATCTATCAAATCATGCTTTTTTTGAACTGGAAAATCTATTTAAAATAATGCCAATATCTATTCAATTAATTAAAAAAGATAATGCATATTATGATAAAAATTTTAAAAAAACAAAATTTAATCATTTTTTTCTTCAATTTCCTTATTTTAGAAAAACAACGTTTTCATTCAATGATAAAAATGTAAAAAAAAATATTGTACAAACTGTGAAAAAAGAAGAAATAAAAAACTTTCAAGAAAATAACTTTTTTAATAAATTTCAAAATGAATTAGATTTTTTTCAATCTGTCAAAAATAAAGTAAAACCTTTGGAAAAATTTATGTCATATGAAGAAAAATTTTTCTTTGAAAAATCTTTTGAAAAAAATTTTAACGAAATATTAGATTCATTTAAATTTGATGTGAAAAATAATCAACTTTCAACTTTAATAAAAATTGAAACAATGAATTATGAAAAATACGATAATCTGCTTAAATTAATGCATCAACAAATTATTATTAATGCAGCTTCTATTGTAGAAACAGTGAAAAAAAATACTCAAAATCAAGTTGATGTGAATACTATTTTTTTAGAAGATAAAATCAATAAAAAGAGTTTTGAAATTTGACAATTGATGTCTATTTGCTATGATCAAATAATGAATAAACCACAAACAATCGATGAAATAAAAGAATGGCTTAAAGTACATAATGATAGTCATGATAAATGTCATTATGAATTTAACACAATAAAAGATGATTTTTTATTGTCACAAGGTTATCAATATATGGTTGATGTTTATGGAGATGTTAAAATATCAAGGCATTCTCTTGATTGTATACCTTTAAAATTTAACTTGGTATTTGGACAGTTTGATTGTTCAGAAAATAAGTTAACATCATTATTAGGATGCCCAGAACAAGTTGAGGGACATTTTACATGCATGGGTAATGAATTGACATCATTACAATATTGTCCTAAAAGAGTTCATGGTTCAGTACATGCTTCATTTAATAAGATTAATTCTTTGAATTTTTTACCTGATTTCATCGAACATAATTTAAATCTTGATTATAATAAAATAGAATCATTAAAGGGTTTGCCTGAAAAAATTGAATTTTCAATTAATTTATCTAACAATATAATTCATGATTTAGTTGGTCCCATTGTCATTAATGGAAATATTGATTTATCAAATAATAAAATTAAAGAGTTAAAAACATCTATTTGTTATGTTCATAAGATGTTAGACCTGTCTCACAATCAAATTGAGAATTTTCTAGATAGTAACATACAAAAAACAACATCTTTGAATGTAGCGCATAATCAAATAGATTCTTTAGAAAAAATGCCATTTGTTGAAAAAATATTCTCTGTTGCAAATAATCCTTTAAAATCATTAAAGTATTGTCCATTAAAATTAGAAACATTTAATTGTACAGAATGTTTATTAGATTCTTTGCAATATGGCCCAGAAGAAGTAGAACGTTATTATTGTGATAGAAATCATTTGAATAGTTTGTTGTATTCTCCTAAGAAATGTGAACTTTTGTCTTTTTCAAATAATAATATTAATTCATTTAAGGAAATTGGGATCGTGAAGAATATTTTGGCATCACAAAACAAAATATCAAATTTACAGTATTTACCTAAGGAGGTTGATATTTTAGATTGCTCTCATAATCAAATCACTGACTTAATTCATATTCCTAAGATTATCAATCATCATTTGAATTTATCAGATAATCCATTATATAAAATGACTGATTTTCCAGATTTTGTAGGAAAAGATTTATTTATTTTTAATAAAAATGATTTTGATAAAATAGAATATTTTAAAATTGAATCAACAATATACAATAATTTTGCTTTTTGGAATAATGTATTTCATCAATTTAAAAATAAAAAAGATTTTGAAAATATTGTTGATGATTTAAACGATGAATTGACAGTCACTCATCAAAAAAAAATGAAATTATAAGGAATCATCATTATGAAAAAAAAGTATACAAAATATGATATCAATAAACTTAATAAACAAGTCATAGAATTAAAAAAAAAAATCTCTAATATTTTAAAAGAAACACTTTTAGAATTTTGTTATTATGATGTAACCGAAATATCAGTGTCTACGAGAGATGATTACAATGACGAAGGATATCCTCATTATCATATCGAGATTAATCAAATTAATTTGAATTATACTTATAAAGAGATGTCTTTTAAAAATTTTAAAAATAACAAAAATATTGATTTATCTGACTTATCTGATTTAATATATCATAAAGTCTTATCTTTAAAGTTATATCCAGAAATTCAGTTTTCTGCAAAAGTTAATCGTCAAGAACTTGATGAATTTAAATCTTTATTAGAAAATGAAAAAATATTGTCTACAATAAAAATTAATGAAGAAATTCAACATCATGTTAAAAAGGTATAATTATGAAACTAGAAGATATTTATATTAATAAAAAATTTTTAAAATTAATAACACAAAAAATACACCAAGATGAAATCATTAGTCAAGAAAAAATGAATGATATTTTAGGACATTTTAAGGACTTTTTAAAAGAAGATTCGAAAATATTAGAAAATCGATATAAGAATAGCTTTTTCTTTGAGCTATTAAATAAATCAAGTATTCATTTAATCAATGATTTATATGATAAAAAAAATGAAATGAATAAAACACAAGATGCATCTGAGCAATTATTAGATAATTTTGAAAATTTAAGAAAAAATGCTATCACTTTAATTCAAAAAGCAAGAAACAAAATATTATATTTTAATGAACAACAAAAAGATGATGATTTAACAGCATTAATCGATGATAATATCAGAGCTTCAACTGTAGATAGGGTATTAGAAGAATTATTAAAAAAAGCTAAAGAAAATAATATGACGATTCTTGAAAATAATCAGTTATTTATTAAGCCATCTGTTGATTCATCTGATAAAACATTTGACTTGTTTTTAGATATACAAAATATATATATGTTGATTGTTAATAGACAGAAAGAGGCTGTTAAATCAATTGATTTATTAAATGTAGAGGCTAATCATTTAAGAAAAAAAATGGTATGAATGATTGATAAAATACTTATCTCTTGAAGCATAAAAAGTTTTTGAGTATTTTTTTAATTTTGTAATTGAATAATTGTACAAACAAGAAGCTATTTTTGATAAATGATTCTCTGATTTTATTTAAAAATCAATATGTTGAAAGTTTGATATTTTTTTATGACCAAAATAACATGAATCAAGCTATAGAAAGAAATTATCTTAACTACTAAGCAGAAAGAATATAGATGGATATTTACAGATGTGATATGATATTAAAAAGGAAATATAAATGAAAAAAATTAAAACAGTATTTAAAATAAACAAAGAAACAGACTTAGCAACTGAAGAAGTTAATGCTGATGCTCAATGGGTTCTGGATGGAAAAGGATTCGCTACTCTTAAAATAGATGGCACTTCTTGTATGATTAAAAATGGAGAAATTTATAAAAGATTTGATAAAAAATTAAAATCTCAATTTATGAAAGCATTAAGGGCAAACTCAGATTTTAAAGTTGAAAGCTATATGTTCAATGAATTACCAGAAGGTGCCATACCTTGTGAGGAAAAACCAGACCCATTTACATATCATCATCCACATTGGGTTAAATGCTCTCATGTCGCGCCAGAAGATAAATATCATTTTGAAGCTTTTAAAAAGTTAAATAATCCACAAGATGGTACATATGAGTTAATAGGGCCTAAAATTTGTTTAAATCCTTATCAATTGAATGAACATCTCTTAGTGCCTCATGGTAAAGAAATATTAAATGTACCAGATAGAACATATGAAGGTTTAAAAAATTTCTTAGAAACACTTCAAGGAGAAGGGGTTGTGTTTTATAATCCAGAAAATGATGATATGAAAAAAATTAGAAAAAAAGATTTTTTGATGTTTTGGTCACATGAAGATGTGAGAACAGTCCGAAAGCAACAAAAAAATAAAATGAAATAAATTATTTAATTCTTATACTCTCTTTATTTTTTATCAAATGACGTTGAGAAAATTTTTTTTGTATCAAATTTCTACTTGTTTTTTTACTTTCTTCACAATTATGCCAAAAAAAATAATAATTGCTATCTGTTTTTGAAATATCTTGTTCATATCTTTTATCTATTGGTAAATGATTATCTTTTAATTGATATGGAAATTTTTCTAAATTTTCATTGAGTAAATCAACGTAACTGTTTTGCTCTAATAATTTACACCAACTTTTAACATGGTTAATACCATTATTTTCAGATGAAATGATAGGATATTGACTGTTAATCAGAGCAAAATGCATTAAAAAAGATCCTAGTCCTTGCTGTCTATAATTTTTATCAAGCCAAATTGAATATATTTGATTAACTCTTTTATTATTATGATGTTTTTTTGTAGAGTTTTTAATTTTATTTTTTGGTATAGAGTAAAGTGAAAAAAATCCAATAATTGAATTTTTTTCAATATTCTCTTTCTTAGATACCACATAACAGGTGCGAATGCCTTCTTTGAAAATTAACAAATAAAGATTATTTTCTAGGTGAACATGATCTTGACATAATTTATCTGAAAACTCTTCAAATAAATTATTTTTTGTGTTTTTTTCAATAATATTGCTTGAATCATGATTAAATTGCATAAAAATTTTAAGAAATATGATTTATATTAATGATTTTTTATGTGTTTTCAATATCGTATGAAAATTAATTTTTAACTAATTGTTTTAAAATCTGTTTCAGGAGGCTGATTTTTTTCATCGATAATAAATCCAAAAATTCTTTTTTCTGGTTCATTGTTTTCTTTAGGCTTACCAATTTTTATCAAAGAGTGGTTTTTAGAGAGTGCTGTCACAGAGTCAAAATGCTTTTCCATTTCTTCATAGGGATTTTGAAAATCTCTTGTGTATACATTGATTTTTTTCTTACTATCAATAGAAATAATATTATTTTCTATGCAACCATCATGATGAGTGGTTTTTTGGCTATGAGCTATTTTAAAATCTAAAATATGACAATCATCTGTTTTTGATAATAATTCATCAATTTCTTTTTTTGATTGTTGTATCATTTCTTTTAAATTTTCATTATGCAAGTTTCTCAACTCAGGACTATAATCTAACTCTTGAAAAAATCCTTCAACGACATCTTTAAAAGAATGAGTTTTTTCACAATTTAGAAATTTAATTTGATTAATTTCTCCAACGCCATATTGTTTTTCAGAAATAAATTCATAATCTGAAAAAAATTGTTCATAAACATTATAAATACAAATATAATGATTTTTACATAAAACCAATGGTGTATTGACAATTTCATTGAAAGGTACACTGTCTATACCATAATGCTCTGATTCATTGTGATAAAAACCTGTTAATTTATATCTTTCATGATTATCCCATTTTCCATTGAATTTCATATTTTTTGGAGAATTTAACCATTTTGCTATGTCTAAATTTTCGTCAAAGATATCTTTTTCAAATTCTGAAACAAGTGTCAGCTCTTGAAAAAATGATAATCCAATCCAATCAAAATGTTTTTTTACAATTGTCGGCTTTTTAGCTTCTTCCATATATGCACGAACATCTTTTTTTGTCCAATCACTTAAAAAATCAGACCAAGGATTAAGGCATTTTAAAAAACTTCCCAGTGTTGTACCTTCTTCAAAAATAACCTCATGATTCCACCAAGTACTCCAAAATTTAAAATCATTCATTTTTTCATATAATTGGAAATCTTGTAAAGGAATTAAAGGTTTTTTTTCTGAATAAAAAACTCTTAGAACGCCATCCATACAAAAATATATTTTATAATCCATCATGTTTCCTATTTTTTTGTATTCTAAATGAAATTTAATAAAAAATCAATTAATTCTTTTGATAAGAATGAACTGTAAAAAATAAAAAATTCAATCAAATATTAAAAGAGTTAATCTTATTGAATTATTTTTTAAGCATTGAAAATGCTAAAAAAACAAAATAATATCTTTATCCTATCAGGTTATTGTAAAATCTTCAATTGATTGCTCCTCTATGATCTGTATTTTTAAAATCATTTCATCACATATTAATATTGAAGATACGTTCTTAAAATTTTGTAGATTATCAATTAAGCAAATAAAAAAATAACATTTGATTAATTTTTACTTGATTAATTTTCTAATTGACTATCTATAATCCAACATTATAATATAATGATAAAAAATATAACATATGCTAACTTTTACACAATTCAAACATCAGTTGCAAAGCTTGAATGTTAAAAACGATTCTGAAAAAATAAAAAATTTATTCAATGAAAATGAACATGTTTATTTTTTCCCTAATATCAATAGACATTTTGATGACTGGGGGGTGTCACAGATTGCTGCTCAACATGCAATAAAAAAAACGTCAGAATATTGGTTAAAATTTATTGAAAAAAATGATTTTTATCAAAAAAATTGCTCGTCATATGTAACTTGTCAAATTCTAAATGGTTTTATTGAAAATCCTTATAAGTTAGAAAGTCAAGAATTTAAATTGATATCTAAAGCGTTTTATAAAAATCATTTTACCAATTATTATAAAGAAAAAAAATTTATTGAAATGTGTCGTTTGAATTTTAAAGAGCTTCTACCGTTTTCAAGTAAAAGAGAATCTATTGATATATTTTTAAAAATTGATTATGCAAATAAACATAATCAATCATTTGATTTGCTTGCGGAAAATGAAAAAAATCAAAAATTTGAAGATTTTTTAAATCAAAAACATTTAGATTGGAATAAAAAAAATCATTTACTTTTTTTTGTATTTGTCAATAACATGATAGCCACAGAATATAATCGATTTTTTTTAGAAGATAAATTATTAAAATATAAAAAAAATAATTATGATGATTGGATTAAAGCTGGATTTTCGCAAGAATATATTGAAACAAATATTGTACAAGCATTAAATATTGCTGAAACAAGTGTTAAAATGAATAAAAAAATCAAAAAATTTGATCTTAAAAATGTTAATCTTCAATTAATTCCAGCTAATATGAATAAAACATTATCAGAGCTTTTGTTAAGAGATGGCAAATTTATGACTTGTAAAAATTTAGATAAAGATTACAAAGTAAATCATTTAGATTGTTTTTTAAATATTAATAATAAATATATGACTAAAAATGATAATAAAGAAATGTTTAAAAAATTTAAAAATTTGGATTTCAATCAGATTGATTACGAGTTTATCAAGCAGTCTTTGTTCACACAAAAAAAATTATGTTTGTATTTAGATGATGAAGAATTAACTTTTGATTTTCATCAAAAAAATAATTTATTTCATTTGTTTTTTCAAAAAAATAAAACAATACTTGATAAAGTTATTTTGGAAAATCATCAAAAATCTAAATTGTTTTTGAGAAATACATTAGAAGACTTCATGAGAAATGTATTCGATAAAAATAAATTTATAACGTTTTTAAAAGAATTAAAACATTATATTTATCAATTAGATTATCAAGGAGAATTTAATGAAGTTTTTAAAAATATTCTCATAGAAAAATCAGAAAATATTCAAAAAAATTATTATTTTTTGAATTTTGAAAACTTTAAAATATTTATTGATGAAATGAGTGAATTTTTGGTGAAAAAAATGCCACTGGAAATTATTTCTTTTGCAAATCAAAAAATGGATGAGATTATTTGCGAAATATCAAAAAAAACATCACAAACAGTATATCTAGAAGATAAAAAAGAGATAAAAATATTAATGGAAAACATTGAAATTATAAAAAAATTACAATTGGATTTAGAAAATCAAAATAATCATGTAAAGTTAAAAAAAATATGAAAAAATATACTTATATACCATTGGATGAAGAAACTGTTAATATATTAACAGATAAAATTAAACGATATTTAAAAGATAAAAGTGATGTAGCTCGTGACGATATCATTGAATATACTTATGAATTACTGGAAACAAAAAAATTAAGTTCATATTATCATCAAGAAATTATCAATATTTTACCAAAAGTTGAGCCAACTATATCAGATGATTTGAAAAAAAAATTTTTTCAAATTGTGGAATTTTTTTGTGGAAAACATAATAATTTTTCTAATTATTATCAAATAGAATTAAAGTTTCCAGAAATTGAACAACAAACTCATTTTAGAAAAAAAGATTCATATAGAAAATTTTTAATTGAATATTATGAAAAAGGAAATTATGATGATTATTTAAAAAATTTAAAAAAACTCAATGCAATTCCTAAAAAAGATGATGAATTTAATGATTTCAAAAAAAATATGACTTATAATAATTTTAAGTTATTGGTACAAGAGTGTCAATATAAAAAATTCTCTGAAAATGATATTAGAAAAATAATGATGAAAAATATAACTAATTTTATTGTAAGTAAAAATAAAGATTGTATTGACGAATTATTAGCTGACTTAATTCAAGTACCTTTTTTTGCAAAAACGTTGCTCATTAGAAGAAATATTGAAAAAACAATCTATGATTTTTTACAACCTGTAAAAGATGATATTATTGCAGGTATGAAAAATCATCCTCATACTTTAAAATCTATTTTGGAGCATTATGACCTTTTAAATGAACATGATAAATTACAAGAAAATGCTAGAGAAAAATTTATAAATTATGAACTTGCTTTTAAACAAATTATTCATATTTACTGTGCTAGTCAATGGGTGGCAGCAATTCATCATGATAATATAGTTAATTATGCTCTTGACAGTAGAGGCAAACCGAATAAAATAGATGTAAGGCTAGAAGAACAAGCACCTGAAATGCTTCATAAAAAACCTAAGAAATTATAAAGGAAAATCAAATGGCAACAAAAATCAAACAATCACCAACAAAAACTTATGGAGAAATGTTAAAAATGAGACAATTCAAAGAGTTGGTATCTGAATTATCTGATTTAAAAACACATGCACCAGAAGCTTTTAAGAAGTATACTCAAGAAAAAGATAATGGAGATTTTTCTGATTTTACTATGTTATTTTATTATCTTCCTCAATATTCTGCAAAATTAATTGAACTTGATATTACTCAAAGGACTAAAGAAGAGTTAAAAGAAGTACAAGAAGATGGCATGACTAAATATAAAGATGAAAATGGAAACCATTATACTTTAGATATCAATGGAAGTATTGATGAGGTTGTTCAAAATAATCCTGTTAAAAAGCCAAGTAAAACAGACATAGAAGATGGTGTCAAAGAATTGTTTGATTTTCTTTTGGAAAATGGAGCAGAAGTAGATATTTATTTCAAAAAAGAACATGGTAAAAATGCTTTATTCAAAGCGTGTGAGGATTCTGTGCCAGAATATATTAACATGTTAGAGAAAAGTGGTAAAATTGATTTATTTATTCAAGATGGAGCCGGAAGAGATGCTTTATTTTATGCTTCAGCACAAGAAAGATTGGATATCATGGATTTTTTAGTTAAAGAAAAGGGATTTGATGTCAATAGAGAAATGATCATGGAAGACAATAAAACTCTTTTACATATGATTTGTTATAACGCAATGGATGATGAATTATTTCCAGTTATAGATAAATTATTGGAATTAGGTGCTTCTTTGAAAGCAGAAGATTTTTCAGGAATGAAACCTCATGAATATTTAAAGGAAATGTTAGAAGATGAGGAACATCGTTTTGAAGAAGTTCCTGAAATTATTCAACAAGCAAAAGAATATATTGAATTGTTATCTCAAAAATTGACAGAAGTCGAAGAAAATGATCAAAACAAAAAACCTAAATATCAAACCTCATTTTAATAAAATAATACATCATGAATAACAATAATGAATTAGAATCTATTGAATTAGAATCTATTGCACAACAAAATCAAATATTAAGGGTTGTTGCAGGATCTCATGCTTATGGCACTAATATTCCTAGTAGTGATTGGGATGAAAGAGGAATCTTTATTGATATTCCTCAGCGTGTGTGCTTGCCGTTTAAAAAAATAGAGCAAGTTCAATTATCAGTCAATGATGTTGTGCTTTATGAACTTAGTAAATATTTTGATCTTTTATTGTCTCAAAATCCTAATGTATTAGAATTAATATGGGCTGATCAAAAAGATATTTTATTTACAAATGAGTCTGGTGATATTTTATTGAATCATAAAAGTAAATTTTTATCTAATAAAGTCAAAGACACTTATGTTGGTTATGCAGAATCTCAATTAAAAAGAATTAAGGGACATAACAAGTGGATTAATAATCCTCAGCCAGAACAAGAGCCTCAAATAAAAGATTATTTTAGTATTGTTTTTAATCATTCAGAGCATAAAGAATTTAATAAAAAAATTAAACAAGAAGATGTCTTGGCAGTGAGTATTGGAAATGAAAACTTTATGTTATTTGATCTCAATAAACTAAAAGGTGTCAGATTACCATTTAACGATACATCTTCTTGGTTTGATAATATGGGCAATCCTCTTTATATAAAACTCAATGAATTTAATCATTTAGTTAAAGATATGCCAAAAATGTACCCGGAAATGCTTGTTAAATTAAATAAAAATTTATATCAAGATGCTCATGATAATTGGAAAAATTATTGGAATTGGAAAAAAAATCGAAATGAAAAACGCTCTGAATTAGAAGAAAAATATGGTTATGATACCAAACATGCAATGCATTTAATTAGACTATTAAGAAGTGGTGTTGATATTTTAAAATACGGCGTTGTCCCTGTCAAAAGAGAAGATAAGGATTATTTATTAGATATTAGATTTGGTAAATATACATATGAAGAAATTGTAAAAGAAAGTGAACGATTAAAAGAAGAGGTAAAAAAAGTTGGAAATAAAATGAATTTACCAGAAGAGCCAGACTACTCATTTGCAAAAGATATTATGATGGCAATGTATGAAAAACAATGGGGAGTATCTTTTAACAAGATAGAAAAAATCGATATTTTATCAAATAAAAAAATAATTCGTAATTAATTATTTTGACTTTTATTTTTTTTTGTACATAATCAAAAAATAGAGGTATGCATCATGAAGAATTATTTACAAAAAGGATTTTCTTTAATCGAAACATTTGTTGTTGTTGGTACAATAACTTTTATTGCAGCAGGTGTATTTACCAGTGTTAACAAACAAATCAATAACGCTCAAACAAGTAGTTTATCAAAAACTATTGAACAGTTGGATTATAATATAAGAAGTGCTTTTATTACAATTGGTGATACATCAACTCTCAATAATAATATGTTAGCAATCAATGGGCTTTTACCTAGAGATTTAATATTTAATGCTTCGAATAATGATATTTTAACTTCTATTGGCACAAATATTGTTGTGCAACAGTCTCCAGTCATAGGAAATAAAAGTTATCAAATTACTGTCCAAGTCCCAACAGTTAACTGTACAAATGTTTTAAGTGATAAAATCATGGCTGATTCAGTTAATATACTCATTAATGATATTGTTGTTAAACAAAATGGCGTATTGGTAACAGACCCATTAGCAATTATCACTAACTCTTGTCAAAGAGATATGAATAATGTGAGCTTTAATAATATTATTCAAGTGAGTGGATCAATGAATAATCCAACTGGAAATCCTAATCCTATCAGATTACAGGATTCTTCTGCTATGATCTCATCTCCTACCACTTTGGATATCAACAATGGAGCTGCAAGTTGTCCAGTAGGTACAACTGCTAATATATTTCAGGGCTGTACTTGTCCTGCTGATACCAGATGGAATGGTTTTAGCTGTTCAGATATTCAAAGTGTTAGAAACAATTGTGGACAAGGATTAAAGAAAGATTATGCCACAGGAGTGTGTGTGGTCGCTAATCCAGTGAATGTCAATAAAATTGTTGCATTAGATCCTGTTGCCTTAGCAGCAAGATTTTCTATGAATGATTTAAATATATCATTGGGAGCTAATCCTACATTAGCTGCAACATCAGGTATATTTGCTGCTAATAATGTAACAGCAAATATAGGGTCAGTAACAGGAGCCAATACTCAAAATTTATTAACAAATGGTCCCTTAAAAAGTGTTGCAACAACAGCAACAGTAGGCACATCTTTTAATACCACGATTTCAAAAAATGTACCCAATCAATATGCATTTAATATAACATCTAGTTATTCTAACACAGAAGTTATGAATCAATGTATAGCAATTGGTGGACACTTTATGGGGCAATCTTGCCAAGTTTGTATGGCAAATTCTATTTGGGATGGAAGTAGATGTGCTAGAACACCTTGATAAATTAGTCTCAACGGAAAAATCTGTGAAAAAGTCAGTTCACGATAAAAATATTGACATAAAATACTTTTTAAGATATATTTTTTAAAAAAAGGATTATATGAAAAAAGTATCAATGAAGCCAAGAGAAAATTGGGTTAACCGCTGTTTAGAAAGAAATTTTACATATCATTCTGTAGATGGTAAATATTGGATTGAAGATTATGCAATTGAATTTTCTTATCAAGAAATTGAAAAAATTAAGCAAGCAGCCTCAGAAATTCACTCAATGTGTTTTGATATGGCTTCTGATACAATAAAATCAGGTGATTATGAAAAATATAAAATACCATCATATATATGCTCTGAAATCGAAAAAAGCTGGCATGCCAATGATTTTAGTATATATGGAAGATTTGATTTTAGTTTTGATGGCAACGGCTATCCTAAGGTTTTAGAATACAATGCAGATACTGCTCAATCTATTGTAGAAAGCTCTGTTGTTCAATCTGATTGGCTGTATGATCATGTGGAGTTATCAGATGCTCAACAATTAAATGATATAGATCAATTGCTTTTTGAAACTTTTAAAAAATGGCCCAAAGGAAAAAAATTATTTTTTTCTGCAACAAATTTGTCATCAGAAGAATATTTAAATTGTATGTATTTAAAAAATGCTGCACAAGAAGCTGGAGTTGATTGTGAATTTGTATTTTTAAAGGATGTCTGTTTTGATGAAAAAAATTCAAAATTTTTTTGTTATAAAAATACATTCAATCATGAGCCAACTTATCATGATATTATTCCTGAAAATTATGAGGTTATTGAAAATTTATTTAAATTATATCCATGGGAATATATGGTTCATGAGGAAATATTTTTTAAAATTAAAAAATCGTCTATAAAAATGATTGAACCTGCTTGGAAAATGTTATTTGCTACAAAATCAATTTTACCATTATTATGGGAAAAACATAAAAATCATCCTAATTTATTAGAAGCTCATTTTGATAACACTGAGTTTATTCAAAAGAGAAAAAATTTTGTTAAAAAACCGATTTATTCTAGAGAAGGAATGAATACAGTGGTTTATGAATTTCAAAAAGATGAGTTAATTGAAAAAGACTCACAAAAAGGTCATTTTGGTAGTGAGGGTTTTATATATCAAGAAAGAAAAGACTGCGCACAATTTGATAATCGTTATAATATGATAGGTGTATGGATGATTGACCAAAAACCTGCTGGTATTGGAATAAGAGATGACTCTACAATTATTACAAAAGATACTTGCTTATTTGTACCACATTATATAAAAGATTAATTAAAACGATTGATTATTTTTATCAAAAGATAAGTTGATATGATTGACTTTATTAAAAAATCAAATATGATTATTTTGTTTTTTGAAAGGTCAATATGACATTCGTTTTATTATTTTTAATTGTTGCTGGCGTATTTGTTGTTATGACATACAATAGTTTAATCAGCAAAGCAGAACAAGTAGAGAATGCAAAGAGACAAATTGATATTCAACTTGATAGAAGATTTAAAGTTTTTGAAGGTTTAATTAATACTGTTCGAAAGGTTATGGATTATGAACAAACAGTTTTTAAAGATGTTATTAAATTAAGAAACGAAGCTTTACAAGCTAAGAAGTCTGGAAATTCTCAGGCTCAATTTGAAGCAGAAGAATCTATCAGCCAAATCGCAAAAAATGTGAGTGTTGTTTTTGAACAATATCCTCAACTTAATTCTTTAGCTAATGCTAAACAACTACAAGAAGAAATTGTTTCAACAGAAAATAAATTATCTTTTTCAAAACAGTCATATAATGATGCTGTAGAGGTATTTAATTCTAATAAAAATTCGTTTTTTTCTTCTATGATTGTATCTATATTTCCCAAATTAAATAAGTCATTTGATTATTGGCAAATATCAACAGAAAAAGCCCAACAATATGATGAAATGGTTGCAAAGCTATAATGGAAAAAGAGTCTTTTGACTCTTTTTTTTATCAAAAATAGAATATATAAAAGGATAATATGAAAAAAACTTATAGACAAATTTTAGAAGAAAATGAAAATAAATCTAAAATGATCATCGCTACTTTTTTATTTTTATATTCTTTTATTGGACTCTTAGGAGATATCATTACACATGCAGGAAAAAATACCACTTTTTCTCAATCTTTGTATCAATTGTTCACATTTCAAAGTTTTCCAACATTTACCTTGCTTATGATGCTCATTGCTTGTATTTCAGTTTATATTACTTTAAAATTGCATGATACTTTTATGCTTTTTGGTACTGAATATAAGGAAGTCATTGATGGTAATTTTGAGAATGATACCGATAGACAAATATTTAATATTGTTGAAGAATTAAAAATCTCTGCTAATTTAAAATATATGCCTAAAGTATTTGTGATTCATGCTGATTATATGAATGCTTTTGCTAGTGGATATAGTGAAAAATCTGCAATGGTTGCCATTACAACAGGTTTAATATCAAAGCTCAATCGTGCAGAAATTCAGGCAGTTTTGGCTCATGAAATTAGTCATATCAAACATATGGATATTAAAATTACATTGTTTTTAGGTGTTTTATCTAACTTAATGCTCATGGCAGTTGATTTGTTATTTCATTTGTTTAGGTTTAAGGGAAAAGATAGTCAAGGAAATGCGGCCTCTATTGCCATGATTGTTATATTTTGTTTAAAACTTTTTTTACCTATCATCACCACCATCATGAATTTATACATGAGCCGTACAAGAGAATATATGGCTGACGCAGGGGCTGTCAAATTAACAAGAGATAATGAAGCGATGGCTTCTGCTTTATTAAAAATTCATCACAATTATGATGAGAATGAATATGAAGATGAGGGAATTTATGTCAGACAAGCAGCTTATATTTATAATCCATTGAAAAAATTAGATTTATTTTCTACACATCCATCTTTAGAAAATAGATTAAATGCATTAGGTATTAAAAATAATCAAAATGAATAAAAAGAGCATTTTGCTCTTTTTATTTTTTTTTATATAATTAATAAATGAAAAGTCTCAAAAAAGAATACCTTCAATATTTAAAAAAGCAAACATTTAAATATCATATCTATGAAAAAATAATTGATATTGATAAACATGGCGTTGCTTTTGAAACAATTAAAAATAAATTTAAATTAAGTGATAGTTTATTTTTAACAGGAAATATAATTCAGATTTTTTCTAAAGAATTTAATGAAAAAATTAATATTCCTTTTATACAATTAAATTTAACAAACAATGCAGAATCTTTATTTTATTTATATAATGGTATCATTCATAGCTATCAATCTATTCAAGAATTCTTAAATTTTTTTTCAATTGAACAAAGAAAAATTTTACTTTTGAATTTATCACCACAAAATATTTTTCTATTTTCTAATGCATATAAAAATATTGATACGTTAAAAAATATATTTCTTTTTAATCATCTTCATGTGGATGATTTTATGCATGCTCTATCTCAACAAGATATTAACTTTAGTTCAATTTTTAAAAATATTTTTCAAATAGAAGATATTCAATTTGAAAAAAAATTAATTTATTTAAAAAAAATGAAAAAAAGTCATATCATTCAATTATTAAATCATGAGTATGATTTTTTTATCAATTTGATGAAAAATGTTAAAATACATGATAATGAGTTATTTCATCAATTGATTTTTCAAAGGAATGTTCTTGTAAATTTTGAAAAAAAAATAATAGATGATTTATATTCTGAATTTTCATTAAATGAAAAAGAAAAACTTTCTTATATTCCATATGTTTATTATAAAAATAAACAAAAAAAAATAAATATAAATGTTTTGAAAGTTGAAAATGAAAAAATTATTTTTTCTGAAGGAATTCATCAATTATTTTCAATTCATAGAATTCATTTTAAATCATATTTTGATATTTTTTTTCAAAAATTTAATGATATTGATAAAAAATTATTAATGAAATTTGGTAATCAAATGGTCATTGATTTAGATGAAATCATCAGGGAAAATAAAATAAATGATGATTTAATTAAGCAATTATTTCAAAATTATCATATTATGATAGAAAATCAATATATTCAAAATGATTTAGATATTCATAATGATAAAAAAAAGATTAATAAAATATAATAATTTTTGATTTTTTTATGAAAAAATTTGACAAAATTCAAATATAATTTAATATTATTAAGTGCTTTAAAAACATAAAGTATCATGTTAATTAAAAAAGGATTTTTATGGATAAAACACCAATTACAAAAGAAGTAGCAGATATTAAAATAGAAGATGTTACTTTTTGTATTTTTGATACAGAAACAACTGGAGATAATCAAAAAAGAATTGATAAACCTATTGAAATTGCAGTTGTTAAATGGAATTTAGAAAAAGGGTTTTTTTCGGGCTTGCCTAAATCTTGGTTAATTGATCCTAAAATGCCTATTCATCCATCAGCTATTGCTGTTCATGGTTTAATGGATGAAGATGTTGAAGGTAAACCATTGTTGGAAGAAATATTGCCCGAGCTACATGAGTATATTGACGGTACTGCATTGGTAGCACACAATATTGAATTTGATTTGAATATGCTGCCTACTTTTTATGAACATGGAATCACAAGACTTGATTGTTTACGTTTTGCAAGAAAAATTTATGCAATTGGAGAGCCAGGATATAAAGAGCAATTATTGACAAGTCATAAATCACAAGAATTAAGATACTGGTTAAATCTAAAAGTTGATACAATGGGTTTAATGGCTCATCGAGCAGCAGCAGATATTTTAGTCACTGGCGAAGTTTTTCACGAAACATTAACAAGATGTATTCAAAGAAGTCAAATTGAAACATTGGGAGAGCTGAAAGAATTTATTGAAGCACCTATTCTAAAAGATAAATTAACATTTGGTAAATTTAAAGATGTTTTGATACAAGATGCAATTAATACAGAATTTGGTAAAAATTTGTCCAATAATTATTTTCATTGGTTATTTGATCAGATAGAAAATAAAGGATTTAATTTAGATAAAGATTTACTTTATAGTATTAAATATTATTTACATCAAAGTGGAATTGATCATATTGGCTTACTTGTTAAAGAACAAAAGAAAAATTGGAAAGATATCAGAACATCTAGAGTATAAAAAAAAGGACATATGTCCTTTTTTTTATATTGGAATAAATTTCATTTGTGAACCAAAAACTATGAATAACCAAGAGGCTAAAATAAGAGACGGTCCATAAGGAATCATTGGAGATTGCTCTTTTCCTTTTGTTTTATTAATGATCATGCCTATTAAATAGAAAAAGATACCAAAAAATGGTGCTCCAAAAACAACAAAAATAATTCCTTTAACGCCTACGAAAGGTGCAAGTGCGGCAACGAGTTTTAAGTCACCACCACCCATTGCATCGACTCCTTTGACTATCTTGCCAATAATCGCAATTGTTGCCATAATTCCATAACCCAATACAATTGCTAAAATAGCATCCTTAAGTCCAAAATTAACAACGCTTGATAAGCTAAAGAAACTATGTCCAATTAATCCTAACCATAGTAACATATAATTGATTTTATCTGGTAAGAACATTGTTTTTAAATCTACCAAGAGAAGTAAATATGTTAATACAAAGAATAAACTATAAAATAAAAAATGTTGAGGACTTATTAAAAATGTAAAATAATAAACTGTTGTGAGTAAAATTGCAGTAGAAAATTCAACAAGAGGGTATTGGATGGTAATTGGTATTCCACAAAAACCACATTTTCCACGTAAAAATAAATAGCTAAATATTGGAATATTATGATACCATTTTAATGGTGTATGACAAGAATAACAATGTGATGCAGGAAATGATACAGAATAATCTTTGCTTAATTCTTTTATTTTTTCTGGAATGACCAGCCCTAACTCTTCAAACCATTGACTAACTTCTTTTGCATTATCTGATTTTAATATTTCTGGAAATCTTAAAATAACAACATTGAAAAAACTGCCAAAACATGCACCAATGATGAAAAAGAAATATAAAAAACTATTAAAATTATTTTTAATTAATAATATTATGTCATCCATTTAAAACCTTTCAAAAATTCTATCATCATGTAAACAACAATTATTATAAATGTCAAATTTAATTTTTATTTAAATGTTAAAAATATCTAAAATGATGTTTATCTTTTTATTTTTTTATAGTATAATGAAAATTAATTATTTTATATTTAGGTAAATATGACAGCTGTAAAAATATCCAAGAATTCTATTTTGAAAGAAACATCAGAAGGTTTAGATTCCATTGTGAGTAATATCATTAAGGCAGTGACCCGAACATTTATGAATAATGGTAAAACTGATAAAAAAATGAGCTTAAATATCTTAAATAATTATTTTAATAAAGAGTCTCCAACTCTACATATCGATACTGTTTTTCCACATTATAATGATATGAATGCACTTGCAATTGCAGCTTTTGCTAAAAATTCTGATGAATTAAAAGCACTTATTAAGATGGGAGCGAAAGTAGATATGAGATATCAAAAATCTCAACAAAGTCTTTTACATATTGCAGTTGCTGTAGACTCTATCGCTATCTTGAAAATTTTGATTGATGATTTTATTGCGAAGGGACTCAGTGTTGATTTAATTGATAAAGATGGAACAACTCCTCTAATGCTTGCTTGTCAAAGAAATAAAAAAGAAATGATTGATATCTTGCTATGTGCTCAAGCAGACCCATCCATGAAAGATTTTAATCATAAATCTTCTATTGATTACTTATTGTCGTTAGACAATTATGATTTATCTATTAAAAATTCAATAGAACAATTTATGATTGTTCAAAAACTTGATATTAAAGAAAATCGTAAAAGTATTATGAAAATATAAATGATTTGATTGACTTTTTTTTTCAAATTATTAAAATATCGATTAATTCAGGAGAACATCATGAACGATTTAATTTTTGAAAATTATCAACATACATTCGATGAAAAGTCAGGATTAATTGCATTAGATTCTTCGGTCGCGTTTTCTAAATATAAAAAAATGGTCAAATCAATTCCAGATCTGACCATTGAGGAAGAAATTGCAGCTTTACAAGATTTTAAAAACCATAATAGATTGGAATCAGTACAAAAGGTTATTTTATCCAATTTAAAACATGTTTTATATGTCGTAAAACAATATAAAGGTTATGGACTACCTGAACAAGATCTTGTTCAAGAAGGAAATATTGGCTTGATGAAAGCCGTTAAAAATTATTTGTATGACTTTAAGGTTAGAATTATATCATATGCGCTATCTTGGATTAAAGCAGAAATACAATCTTATATTTTAAAAAATTGGAAAATTGTTAAAATAGCAACAACAAATGAATTGAAAAAACTCTTTTTTAATTTAAGAAAAACTCAAAAAGAAATAGAATCTTTGGGTCTTAATGAATCTCAATTTTATGATATGGTTTCTAAAAAGCTCCATGTCACAAAAGAAAATATCAAAGAAATGATGAGTTATTTTGGTCATCATGATGTTATGATTGATGAAAAAAATGAATTGTTTATTGAACATCATGAATTAATTGAGTTTCAAGACCCAGAAATGTTTTATGTTCAAAAACAAACCAATCAAATGATTGAAAAAATTAAAAATTTATTAGAGACTGATTTTTTTCAAGAAAAAGAAAAAGTGGTTTTAATGAAAAAATATTTAGTAGAAGAGCCTTTATCTAATAAAGATATCGGTAAAATTTTAAATATATCTGCTGAAAGAGTTAGGCAAATAGAAGATATTGTCATTCATAAAATACAAAAAAAATTAAAAACAATATAATTTTTCAGATTGAAGTTTTTTATTAATTAAGTTGACGTTTTCAAAAGATAAACTATAATAGAATGATATCAAAGGAAAACATATATGGATTTTGTACATCTTAATGTAAAAAGTGAATTTTCAATTAAACAATCAATTAATCGAGTATCTGATATTGTAGATTTAGCTAAAAAAACTGGCATGGGAGCTATTTGCTTAAATGATAATTCTTCTATGATGGGGGCCATTGAGTTTTACTCTCAGGCTAAACAACATGGTATTAAACCTATTGTTGGAGTAGACGCTATCATAGAAAATGAAGAAACGGAATATTCATTAAGTTTTCTTGCAAAAAGTCATCATGGATACAAAAAATTAACTGAATTGTTAAGTAAAGCATTTATGAATAATAGAAAAGATGAGTATCCTGTCATTAAAGAAGAATGGCTATACGATTTAGAAGATGTTATTGTGATTGCAAATAAAAATCATTTGATCGGTCAAAAAATTATAACTGATAAATTTTCGGAAGCATTGGAAGCTGCTAAAAATTTAAAACAAATTTTTAAAAATGATTTTTTTATTGGCTTGGAAAGAGATGGCATGCCCAATGAAGAGATCTATATAGAAAAATTATTGGATGTATGTGAACAGTTAAGCATACCACCAGTGGCAACTCATCCCGTTAATTTTAGAGAACCTGATGATTTTGTGGCTCATGAAACAAGATACTGTATCGGTGCTAAAGAAAAATTTTTGGATATCAGTAGAAAGAAGAATTTTAACAAAGAAATGTATTTTAAAACCAAAGAAGAAATGATCGATTTATTTTCAGATATTCCTGAAGCTTTAGAAAATACAGTTAAAATAGCTCAAAAATGTAATTTATCATTATCTCTTGGTAAACCAGAATTACCTAATTTTCCTACCCCCAACGGGGAAGCAGCTGATGATTTTTTTGCTAAATTATCAAGAGAAGGTCTTGAGCAAAGATTGTTGAGAATCTTTCCAGATGAACAAGAAAGACAACAAAAAAGAAAAGAGTATGATGATAGATTAGAGGTTGAAATAAAAATAATTCAAGGTATGAAATTTCCTGGATATTTTTTAATTGTTTCTGATTTTATTAATTGGGCTAAAAATAATGATATACCTGTAGGACCAGGAAGAGGCTCTGGTGCTGGCTCATTGGTGGCTTATGCATTAAAAATCACAGATTTAGATCCTCTGCCTTATGGTTTATTGTTTGAAAGATTTTTAAATCCTGATCGTGTATCTATGCCAGACTTTGATATTGATTTTTGTCAAGCCAGAAGAGATGATGTAATTCAATATGTCAAAGATAAATATGGCTCTGATGCTGTGTCTCAAATATCAACATATGGTACTATGGCAGCAAAAGCAGTTGTCAGAGATGTGGGTAGAGCAATGGGGTATAATTATGATTTTGTTGATGATATTGCTAAAGCAATTTATATTAAGCCAGGATCAAATATTACACTTGAACAATTTATTTTCGGTGATGTTGAAAAAGGAATAGAACCTGATGAAAAATTAAAGAAAAAATATGAAGACGATTTAGAAGTTAAAAAATTAATTGATATTGCTTTAAAATTAGAAGGTATTACAAAAAGTGTAGGAACACATGCAGGTGGAGTGGTTATTGCACCAACTAAATTAACAGACTTTTCACCATTATATACATTGAATAAAGATGCTCCTGCTACAACACAATTTGCAAAAGATGATGTGGAAAAAGTTGGTTTAGTAAAATTTGACTTTTTAGGACTTAAAACTTTAACTGAAATTCAAGAGACAGTTAAATTAATACAAGAAAAAAAACCGGATTTTAAATTAGAGGATATTGATTTAAATGATATGAGTGTTTATGCTAATATTTTCTTTAATGGAAATTCTGCTAATATTTTTCAATTTGAGAGTAATGGCATGATTTCTATTATGAAAAAAGCAAAGCCAACCTCCATTTCTGATTTAACTGCAATTAATGCTTTATATAGACCAGGACCAATGGATATTATTCCAGAATGGCTTGATTCAAAAAATACACCGGAAGAAAGACGCCCATATCCTCATCCAAAACTAAGAAACCTATTAAAAGAAACTTATGGATTTATGGTTTATCAAGAGCAAGTGATGCAAGCTGCTCAAATTATTGCAGGCTATTCTCTGGGGGGCGCTGATTTATTGCGTCGTGCAATGGGTAAGAAAAAACCAGAAGAAATGGCAAAACAAAGAAAAACATTTATTGAAGGGGCTGAAAAAAATGGAGTAGATGAAACAACAGCTATTGAATTATTTGATAAAATTGATAAATTCTCTGGTTATGGATTTAACAAATCTCATGCCGCAGCTTATTCATTTTTAGCTTATCAAACAGCATTTTTAAAACATCATTATCCAGAAGAATTTTTTATTGCTAAATTTAATGGAAATGTTGATGATAAAAATAAGGATACAGATAAAATTTCATTGACTATCATTGATGCAGAAAAAAATAAAATCATGATTACACAACCTGATATTAATAAATCACAGCCTAAATTTTCTTCTCATCAAAAAGGAGAAATTAGATACGGATTAGCTGCGCTTAAAGGTATTGGCTTAAAAGCAGCTGAGCTTATTGTTAAAGAAAGAGAAAAAAATGGTGATTTTACTGATTTATTTGATTTTATTGAAAGAGTATCTCTTATTAAAGGTGCAATGAATAAACGAGTTTTTGAAGCTTTGGTCAAAGGCGGTGTATTAGACAACTTTGAAAATAGATATACTCTTTTGAATGAAAAAAATATGGAGCTAATTTTAACTTATATCAAAGATTTTGCTTCTTCAAAGAAAAATGGAAATAAAGCATTGACTGCTATTGCAGATGATGAAGATGTGGTGGTTACTCCTAGAAAAAATACAAAGGTAAAGCAAGTTGAAAGACCTCAGTTAATAAAAAATGATTCAGAGCAAGAACATTTATTAACTTTATTGAAAAAAGAAAAAGAAGTTTTTGGATTCTTTTATTCCGATAATCCTTTTGAAAAATATTTTTGTCAACAACTAGATGGATTAGATGCTGCTACAAGGTTGGGAGCTATTAAAGATGAAATCAATCGAGGATTTGAAACATTCTTTACAGCAGGAGTTATTGAAGAAGTTAAGCCATTTAAGAGTAAAAAAGGAGCATTTGTAGATATTAATGATGGTACTAGTATTGCAAGTTTTAGAGTTTATGAAGAATTTTATAATTCAAATAAAGATTGGTTAAAGCAAGACGCTTTTATTTCTATCAGAGGAAAAGCATCTATTGATGATGATGATGAAAATAAAATAACATTTAGTTATTTAAATGCTTTTAATTTTAATCAAACAAAAGAAATGATCACTGAAAAAATATTTGTGGGGGCACCAAATGATCTGACAATTCTTGAAAAAATTGTTGATATTATTGCACCATATCAGACAAAAGACCAAAGAGAGGCTGTCTCATTGCAATTGCTAAAGGAAAACTCTACAAATGGTAGAAGAACGGATAGAGTGTCTGAAATATTTGTTAAATATAATGAGTCTATGATTTCTGAGTTAACTCAATTATTAGGTCCAGAATGGATTAAATTTAAATTCAAAAAAGATGTTAATTTAATTGAGTTTCCTGAAGTCAAAACAAAAAGACCATATAAGAAAAAAGGTTCAGGATTATCATTATGAAAAAAAGCTCATTTTGAGCTTTTTTTTTATTTGAACATTTTTTTAAAATGATTAATTTTATCTACCACTTTCTTTTCTACTTCGTGTTCTTTTATTTTACTAGCAATAACGCTCATGGTAGCTTTTCTTATGATATTAGCAATTGAGAAATATTCTTGTGCCATATTGCCAACTAATCCTTTTGTGTCACAGTATTCATTAAAAAACTTTTTAGATATGATATTGTGTGCATTATTAATCACAAAATCTGATTCTTGGACATAAAATTTATCTTTTTTATTCAGAGTGTCGATATAAATGATGGTATAATTGTTATCATTTATATAATCTAGGCTAGCTTGCGATAAATTATGAAGAGGAAATTTTTTTGAATAATCAGATAAAAATTGCAATACTTCAATATTTTGATCATTTTTATTTAAAAATTCATTTCGAATAGCTAAAAAATAATGTTCAAAATTATCATTGGTTGGACTGGTTTCTCTTAATGTATCGAAAGATAGATTATTTAAAAAATTTTTAATATTTATATGCATACATTTTTTATTTTATGATTATTGATTATTATATAAGAAGTATATAAAAAATCAAACTTTTATGAAGTGAATTTCTTCCAATAATTATTAAAGTTGTTCTTATTCTTTTTTTTCATTTTAAAAGTTTAAAAAAAGCAGAAAAACTATGAAAAAGTGGACTTATATGTGATAATGATGAACTCAAATCAAAAAATATTTTGTAAAAATCCACATCTCTTTTTAACGCAGATTATCATAAAACCAATGGCTGAAACTCTATGCCTTCAAAAAATCTTATATTTCCTTTAACTTGTCATGAAGTTAAAATCATCTTAAAAAAAATTATTTTATCATAAAAATAAAGTAAATATTTGACAAATAATATCCAAGTCATATAATTTTTTATAAAAAAGGATATATTATGATTGAAACTTTACAAGTTGAAAAATCTTTTATTGTTGACTTAAGACAAAAAATGACTGGGTTAGGAAATCAATCAGTGACTAATTTGCTTGCAATTCAGATACCTTTACCAGGAATAGATGATTCTCTTACTTTTATTATTAATGCAATAAAATCACAAACTACACAAAATTTAAGAGAAAAAATTCCACAATGGTTAAAATTAAAAGATGGCACATCTCTATCCTATGATGATGTTTTAGCTGTTCAAAAAAGATTTCAAAAAATGCAAAACTCTCAAGACGATGTAAAGTTAAAAAGTTTTGATGTGCCAGTTGCTCAGTTTTTGGGATTAATTGATGATAAAAATTCAACAATTAAAAGTAAAATACATCAAGATTTATGTTTTAAACCTGATATTTTATTTAAAAATGCTATTACCAATCATTTATCTTCTTTTTTAGATATTAAAATGATGGGTATTGTGATGGAACAATCATTTATTGAAGCTGGTAAAAAAAATGAAATGAATTCAGAAGATTTGGCTCAAAGAGAAAAAAAATATCATCAACGTCTTGAAGATTTTGCAGCCACGATGTTATTATTAAAAGAATCAAATTCTAGATCTGAATTGGCTCCTAGTTTTAAAATATTATACAATGTGTATAAAAATAAATTTGAAGAAGAGTCTAAATCTATACATCAAATTAATCAAATAGAAGCATCAATATTAAAATTAATGGAAAATCCTAATGAAAATGTTAAAAAAATGATGAGAAAAGCTGACCCAATTTCTTTTGCACAAAATCACCCAATTGATGAAAATCTTTTTATTCAAAGGGAAGAATCTATATTTAAAATTCAATTAAGATAATACATCATATTTTAATTCATTGGATATAAAATCAAGTCTTGATGATTAATTTTTATATATGGTGTATTGTTTATTTTTTTAATATTGATTGATATAATTTTCTAAAAATGAATTCTGTTGCTTAACTAAGTCATCAATTTCTTTTAACTGTTTTAAGAAAGTTTTCATATGTTTTAATGGTACTGAATTGGGTCCATCAGATAATGCTTTCGCAGGATTAGGATGAGTTTCAATAAAAATACCAGAAATACCAGCTGCAATAGCTGCTCTAGCTAAAACCGGCACCATTTCTCTTTGTCCACCACTTGATGTGCCATTTCCTCCTGGTAATTGAACTGAATGCGTTGCATCAAAAATAACAGGAGCTAAAGTTTCTCTCATTATACTTAAACTTCTCATGTCAGATACTAAGTTATTATAACCAAAACTAGCTCCTCTTTCACAAGCCATAAAATTATTCTCATTTAAACCGTTTGCTTTTGCAAAATTTCTTGCTTTTTCAATCACATTTTTCATATCACCAGGAGCTAAAAATTGACCTTTTTTGATATTAATGGGTTTGCCACTTTTAACTACTGCTTCAATAAAATCAGTTTGTCTACATAAAAAAGCGGGTGTTTGCAATACATCTACAACTTGTGAAACCATTGGAATATCTTCTTGCGTATGAACATCTGTTAGAATAGGAAGGTTTAACTTATTTTTAATGTTTAATAAGATATCTAATCCTTTTTCAATACCAGGGCCTCTGAAGCTTTTTCCAGACGATCTATTGGCTTTATCATAACTTGATTTAAAAATAAAGTTAATTCCTAAAGATGATGTGATTTCTTTTAATTCTTGAGCAGTTTCTAATTGTAATTGCTCAGATTCAATGACACATGGTCCAGCAATTAAAAAAAATGGTTTATCTAAACCAATTTCAAAATGACATAATTTCATAATTTTTCCTTTTTAACATAAACTCATTTAAGAAAAATATTTAAATTGTCAATATTATTTACAAATTATAAAAAATAATGATATTGTATTCGTTTGTTAAAGTATAAAAAATAAGAAAAATATTAAAAACATTGACAAAAGAAAAAAAACTTATTATTCTCTTTTTAAAATTTATACTGGAATACAATGAATGTAGAAAAAGAATTAGAAATAATGAATTCCATCGCAAATATTAATGATATAGAGAAAAATTATTCAAAAGAACAACTTAATAAAATGATGCAGTCTATTGAGTTTCTAATGAAAGAAAATGATATGTTCCTTAATCATACCATTAAAAACTTTAAGTCTGAGAATTCATCTAAGCTTTATAAAATTATTCAAATGAAAGAAAAGTTATTTCTTTTACAAAAAAAATCAGAAATATTTTTATTACATTTATCATATCAAGAAGAAAAGCATGCTATTATTAACGCTTTGAATAAAATTTAAGATAGGGTTATTATGACAACAAGTAGAAATAGATTTTTAAGTAAAAATAAGTATTATAATATTAATAAAGGAAAGCAAGATTATCTTTTTTTATTACCTACTATTTCTTTGTCATCAAAAAGAAATTTTCAGTGGGATATGACCGTTTTTTCTATGTTTTTTTCGTGGGGAAAATTCTTTATTCAAATTAATATCTATGAAATTATTAAAGATATTGACTCTAAAATGACCAAGGAAAATATGCAAAAATTAATTGGCGTCTTAAAAAGCTCTCAATTAACCATTAATCCAGATCCAGAAGAAATGAAGAAAGCTATTGATTTTATTAATAAAAATCCTTATATTATGCAAATTATAAAAAATGGAAATTTATCACATCATTATGTGAGAACAATATTGGTTCAAAATTTTTATCATCAAAGTTTTATTAAAAGACCAGTGCCTGCTAGAGTGACAAATCCTAATTAATAATTTAAATTGTGAGCATAAAAAAATTCTCAACCAATCGTTTAAATGGTCTTTTGTTTTTTTGATAAATGATTCATAGAATTATCTTTGGATTGATCTGTTAAAATTTCTTCTCTAAAAGTTTTTTTATGCTTACTTCTTTTCATCCCATATAAGTTTAAAGTAAAAATATATTCAGCTAAACTATTACCTACAACATGTTTAATAAAAACTTCATCTTTTTGATTTTTTAAATTTTTATGATTTGAAAAAAAATTTCTCAATTTTTCTGAGTTTATTTTATTTTCATTTTTTAAATAAAAAATACCAAATTCTTTTTTTATATCATCTTCTTTATAAAATTTTTCTTTTTTCTCATCTAATCCTAAACAAATATCTAACTCACTATTCGAAGGCAAATGTTTTTTTACATATTTTAAATAATCATATGTATGAAATATATCTATATTTTTTCCTTCAATGATCGCATCATCTTTAACATCTTTTGATAAATTTCTTAAAATAATTTTAGATGATAATTTTGGAAAAAATTCATCAATGAATAATGATAACATTTTCATTCTCTGATTCATAGGAGGAAGCTCAATATCTGTCTTTATATTAAAATCTTTGGGGTAAGGAAATACAATAATTTTATCATAGTGCTCAAGCATTTGCATGATGGCTGAAAAGTGACCTATGTGCGGAGGATTAAAAGAAGCGCCCCATAAGATAATTTTATTTTTTTCTTTTTGCATTTTTTTCTCTTTTTTTTATTTTATAAAAAAAGAATTATATTTGCAAGTTAATAAAAATTAAAAAATAAAATTTTTTTTTATTTTAAATTGATTTCTGCTTGACAAATTTTCATTTTAAAATTAACCTTATGATATAAATCAAAGGAATTTTATGGAAAAAGAGAAAAAAGATAATAAAGGTTATTTATATACAAATACTAATAAAAATAAACCTAAACAACCAGATATGAATGGGTATATTGTCTTCAAAGGAGAAGAAATAAAAATTAGTGGATGGAAAAATGTATCTGCTGATGGTAAAGAGTATTTATCGTTAATGATTTCAACTTATGATAATAATTTTCAAAAAGATCAATCTAAAGACCATAAATCCACAGATGATGGAAAAGATAAAATTGAAAATTATACCAATAAACAAATTCAGTCAAAAGATAGTGCTAAACAAGCTCTAATGAATAGAATTGTCAATGATGATATTAACGATATTAATAGTATTTTAGATTCTGATGATGATCCATTTTAAAAAAAATCTTATCATAAAATAATCATTTTACAAGGAAGTATATGTCAGAAATAAATTTGGATGAATTAAGTGAACTGTTTATTAAAAATATGAAAGGGCAATCTAATGTTGCTCAAACCAATCAAGTCAATGAACAAGACCTTGATAACTATATGGTATCCGATGATGGATTAATACCAAAAAATAAACCTTTGGATTTTTCTCAAAATTCTATTCAATTAACTTCTTTTGATGAAATATCTCATACAAATGAAGATTTAAAGGAAAATTCCACTGAAAAAAATATTGAAAAGAAAAAAAGAGGAAGAAAAAAAATTGATCCCTCTTTGAAAAAGCCTCCGGCTCCTTATGTGAAGAAAAAAGATAGAGTGCAATACCAAAAATCTCAAAAAATTTCTCTTCAGTTACCTGTTGCAATAGAAGAGTGTATTCGTCATGGTTTTATGGTTGTATTACAACCTGATGGCTATTATATTGAAGGTTTTTATGATCAAACCCATGTTAATTCTATGCTCAATGGTTTTGTTAAATTACAAGAATCAGATAATCCAATGGTACTCATTGGAGTGGATAAAAAAGGTATGGAATATAAAATATCAACATTTTTAGACTTATTAAAATTTAATCATGCTGTATGGATGAGCTGTTATAAAAAATCAGAACACAAAAAACCAGATTTAAAATGGTTTGCGTTTTTGTTTGAAAATGGTTTAATCAATATTTCTCCAAAATGAAATATTCTCAATATATTAAATTTTTTTTTATAAGCCAATTAATTGGCTTATTTTCATATAATGTTTGGGCTGTTGATTATTCTAAAAATATTCAAAATAAATATCAATATAACCCTCATTTATCTGAAAAAAGTCCTTTTGATATTGCACTGCAAGAACCAATTGTTACACAACAAAATCAAATAGATTTAAATGATTATTTTTCTAATAAAATTACTTTAAAAAAAGATTATCAATATCTACAACATGCTAATAATCAAAATATTGGTAAATGTTTTGATTATTTTGGTCATTATTATAGAATTGATCCTTGGCTATTATTCGCAATTGCAAAAACAGAATCTTCGTTTAATCCCAATGCACAAAATAAAAATAAGGATGGAAGTATTGATTATGGTATCATGCAAATTAACTCCTTCTGGCTTGATAAATTAAATAAAATGGGCCTCTCAAAAGAAGATTTATTTATACCTTGCAAAAGCATTATGATAGGGGCTTGGATATTAGCTCAAAATATTAATAGATTTGGATATAATATTGATGGAATTGGTGCTTATAATTCACCATCTAATATCATTAAAAGAAGGAATTATGCCCAAAAAGTTTTATCCTCTTATCAAAAAATATTACAAGATTTAAAAAAATAAAAAATTTTCTTCCTTTTGACTAAAAAAAATAAATTATAACTTTACTTTTTAAAAATATTTATTTTGATATAAAAAAAGGACATTATGAATAATCTAAAAGAAATTTTAAATTATGAAATTTATACAAAATATAATAATTTTTATATCGTTATTCCAGCAAAAGATTTAAAAAATTTATCTTTTATTTTAAAAGATAATACTCTGTTGGTATTATTAAATCAAATCAAATGCTATAGTATTCAAAATATTCCTACGAATGTTATTGAAAGCATACATCATAATAGGGTTTTTTTGGTGGAAAAACTAACTTTTATTCAACATGCTGTGAATCTATTTGCAATTGATTAATAAAAAAAAAGAAATTTGACAAATAACTGCTTTTATATTATTTTGTAAAAATATATTGGAATTTTCTATGAAAAAAATTATATTAATTTTGTTTTTATCTCTATTTAATCAATTTGCATTTTCTCAAAATCCAGATTATGTAGGAACCACAATTGATAAAATAAGACAAAGTGGGCAAATTGTAATAGGTAATCGATCAAGCTCTATACCTATTTCTTATCATGATGACAATAAAAATCCCATTGGTTATGGTATTGATATTTGCTTGGGATTTGTAGAAAGACTTAAATTATTATTAAATATGCCGAAGATAGAAACAAAATTTGTAGAAGTTTCTGGTGAGACTAGAATATCTTATGTTAGGCAGGGATTAGTAGATATTGAATGTGGTTCAACAACCAATAATGCTGAGAGAAGAAAGCAAGTAGATTTTTCTATCCCTTATTATGTGGCTGGTGTCAGAATTATGACAAAAAATCCTAATATTAATTCTCTCAATGATTTGAGATCTAAAAAAATTGCTTTAACAACAGGTACAACTTCTGTGAAAATTATGGAAAATATTAATAAAGAAAGAGTGATGAATTTTAATTTTGTTACAGAAAAAGACTTTACATCTACTTTTAATTTATTATCAACAGGTCAAGTCGAAGCTTTTATATTAGATGATTTATTGCTATTTGGTGAAAGATCAAAGGCAGAAAACCCATCACAATTTTTAGTTGTAGGAGAATTTTTGTCCATTGAGCCTCTGGCTATTATGATTAGAAAAGATGATCCTCAGTTTAAAGCGGTTTTAGATAAATATATGGTAGATGTGATTAACTCAGGACTTATTCATCAATACTATAATAAATGGTTTTTAAGTCCTATTCCTCCTAAAAATCATAGCTTGAATATTCCTCCATCAAACTTATTAAAAGATATTTTTAGAATGCCTGTTGACATTACTGGTAATTAATGTGATATAATTCGAAAAGATTGGAAATGATATGGAATCAACAACATCAGACTCTTTGAACTATAAACTGACATCAGTTAGTCAAAATATGCATAAATATTCAAAGAGAAAAATGAAATTTACACAATTAAAATCAACTCATATTGGTATTTTTGCTGCTTTGTCTTTAATTGCTGGGACATATTTTTCTTTTAATTATTCTATTGAGCTTGATAAAAATAGACAAAAATTACAATATATTTCCGACTTGAAACAATATACTGAAAGAATAGAAAAAAATGCTATTTTAATACAAAATGTAGATGTACAAAACTTCAATGAATTAGAAAAACTGAGGGGATCTATAGATGGGTTGCTTTATGTACTTAATAAAGGGGGATCTATCAAACCAGAAGATACAAAAATAGATTCGTTAAGAGGTCATTCTCAAAATAATTTGCAAAAAGTTTATAATGATTGGTCTAATAATAAACCATTAATTGAATCGTTAGTATCTAAAAAAGATTCTTTAACATTATTGAAAAAAGATATTAAGTCTTTAAAGCCAGCTCTTCAAGATATTATTTCTCAAGTGTCTGTTTTACAAAAACAAAAAGATATGCAGTACGTTAATTCTTATCTACAAGAAATGATTTTATTATTAAATAGAATATCTTTTGGTTTTGATATTCTATTTATGAGTGAAAACTCTTCTTTGGAAAAAAGTTATGCACTAGTCAAAGATTTAAGAACGTGTGATGTTATTTTAAAAGCAATTAAAAACGGCTCATATGTTTATGGAATTGAAAAAAATTATCAAAATTTTACTTTGGAACAACTCAATAGATTAGAAAAACAATATCAAGCTTTTATTATTCTGGCTGATAAAATTAATCCTTTAATTGCCAGTATTAATAATGCTAAAGATGTTGCATTACAAATTACAAATTCTTCTAAATTAATTGTATTGACTGCTCAAGAAATTGATAATAATTTAAATGAAGAAATGGTTAAGTTAAAATTTTATAGATATCTTTCTTTCTTTTTATATTTAGTATCTTTATGTAGTATTAGTATATTGGCTTTTGGATTTTATAAAAAAAATGTACAATTTTTAAAATTAGCTAAAGTTTTACAAAAAAATCAAAACAATGAAAAAGCAGTTAATGATTTATTACAACAGATGCAACCACTAGATAATGGTGATTTTACATATAAAATTAATTTAGAAGATAAGTTTTTAATAAAAGTTTCTCAAAAAATTGATAAAACAAGAGAAATGTTTAGAGATATTGTCAGAAGATTAAGAAATACGTCTGCGAGTATTTATTTAGAAGCAGATAGTACTGAAAAAACTTCTCAGCAATTATTAGAAACATCAAAAATACAAATTGAAAAAATTCAACAATATATTAATAAAATTGGTGAAATTACAAGCGGTATGGATGAAGTTGCCCAATTAACATGGATTGCTAAAGAAGAATCTATGAAATCACAAAAAGCTTCTAAAGAAGGAGAAGCTTTGGTTCATCAGTCTATGTTAAAAATGGATGAAATTAGAAATAATATTCAGGAATCATCTAAGAAAATTAAAAAACTCGGTGAATCTGCTCAAGCCATTACTGAAGTGGTTAACCTCATTCAAGCAATTACCAAGCAAATTAATATTCTTGCTTTAAATGCTGCTATACAAGCTGCATCGTCTGGTACAGCTGGTAGAGAATTTACTGTTGTAGCAAAAGAAGTCCAAAGATTAGCATATGATTCAGAGGAAGCAACTAAAAAAATTGAAAATTTAGTCAAAAATATTCAAATTGATACAGCACATGCAGTTTCTTCAATGGAAAAAACAACCCAAGAAGTGGTAAACGGTGCTAATTTAACTGATAGGGCAGGTCAAGCGTTAAAAACAATTGATGAAATGTCTGAATATGTTGCTGTTCAAGTCGATATGGCATCTAATAAACTAGAAATTAAAAGCACTGAAATGGCTACAGTTTCTTTGGAATTAAGTAATTTACAAAAATTAAATCAACAATCAGCTGATTATATTAAACAAACAGCTGAGCAAGTCGAAAAATTAAAAATGATCTCTAATGAATTAAAAGATTATGTTAAAGAATATAGAGTTGATGATTAATTTGTATTGACTTATTCCTTATTTTTTATATTTTATTAAAAAAGAAACCATATGATAAAAAATAATTTAATTAAAACTGTTGAATTAAATAATACAGGTCGTGATTTTGTAGTTGGTGATTTACATGGTTGTTTTGAAGAGCTTGGTAAATTATTAAATTATGTCCAATTTAAACCAGGAATTGATAGGCTTTTTTCTACTGGTGATTTAGTTGATAGAGGTCCAAATCCAATAGGGTGTTTATCATTATTAAATAGATCATGGTTTTATCCTGTTATGGGTAATCATGAAGAGTTATTGGTAACTCAATTAAAAATGCTATTAAATGGACAGTCTCATTCTTTTAATGAACAAGAGTTGGAGTTTTTAACAAAAGTAAAGGGATATACAAATAAAATACTTGCATTGCCTTATATTTATGAAGTCCCTAACTCTATTTTTGGTAATATATATATTGTACATGCTGAAATATTACCAGAACATTTAATGGATTTAGATGTCTCTGCATTAGAAGATTCTCAATATAATATTTTATTTAATACTCTAACACAAAACGATTTTTCAGATAAAATTCAAAAGTTTATTCGTAGATATAAAGATATGGATATGGAAAAAAACTTGAAAAATAAATTAATATGGAGTAGAAAAATCATCACTTCTTTTTATAAAAATAATAAAAAAGATATTGATAAAGGTGATTTTTTATTTCTGAAAAAAAATTCTTTTTCACAAAAAACAAAAGTATTTTGTGGTCATAATGTCGTGCCTTTTCCCATGAAAATATCTCAACAATATTATATAGATACTGGTGCAGCATTAGGTTATCAATCTTTAGAAAATAGCTCTAATTTATTTACACAATTTGGTCATGAGTTTTTTGCTCTATCTATTATTGACTTAACCAGTGGTGCTTGCTATGGTTGTATAACATCTCAAGAACAAAGGGGTAAGATTGTAAAATTAGAAAAACCTATTTATGATTATGAAGAATTAATATTATAATTTCTTGACTTTTTAATTCTTTTTGTTTTTATGTATAAAAAGGATTAATTATGAAAATTAAGCATTCGATGATTGTTTTGGCTATATTATCTCTTGTGACTTCAGTACATGCACAAAATTCAAGAAGTGGTAAACCAAAGGGTGGCTCTAAAGAAAATGGTGTTGTCTATCGATATGTTGATGATGCTGGAAAAACAATGTATACAGATCGAGTACCCCCTGGATATAAAGGTCAGGTCGATATTTTATCGGCGAAAAATGGAACACTTAAATCAACCATTGATAGAGAATTGACTGATGAAGAATATCAAGCAGTTATTGAAGAAGAAAATAAACAAAAAGAATCTGATAAAACAAACAAGGCTCAACTTCAATCAGATCAAACATTATTATCCCAATATAGTTCAGTTAATGAAATTGATGAAATGAAAAAGTATGAACTTGATCAAATTAAAAAAGCAATTGAGCTGGATTTAAAAAATATTAAATCAGTTGAAGAAAGAAAAATGTTAATTGCTAATGAAATTAATAAAGATGCTAGAAACAAAAGTGTTTACAAAGATGAAATTAATAGGTTAAACGATCAATATGACAGTATTAATAAAAACTTGTCTAACAATCAACAAATGTTTGATAAGCGTCAAAAGAAATATGATGAAGATAAAGAAAGATATTTAAATATATTAAAGTCTATGTCAGAGCTTAAAAAATAAAAATAAAAAAATCATGAAATCATGATTTTTTTTCTAATTCACAAATTAAATTAAAATTATGATTTCTTGAGTTGAAATTAGTCTGCGCTTGTTTGGTCTCAGCAATTTCCTTGATGTATGTTCCAATAATCTGACAGCCTTCTGCATGAATTCTATATGCAATTTCTTTAGATTGAATTTCTGTTTTTTTAAAAACTTTTTCGATGATTTTTTCCACAAATAATAAGGGAGTTGAATCATCGTTATAAATAATGACATGATACATATTAATTTTATTCATATTTATTAATTACACAAAAAAAAAGATGTCATGTCAAGTGATTTACAAATTAACTAATCAACTGTAATAAAAAAAGTTGAAAAATCAGAATAAATATTTTATATATTATGATAAACTTTATCATAAAAAAAAATTTTATGTGTTGTTTTTAAGATAATTTAATGATTTTTATCATATTTTTTGTTAAAATTTAGTCTGTTTTAGATATTATCTTTTTCAAAATCCTTACAGTTGATTAGTTAATTTACAAATTACATGATATCTTTTTTATTTTATGACCATTTTTACTTTTTTTAATAGTTGATAGAAAAAAACAAAACATGAATTGATTTTTAGAAACTAAATGATACAATAGATTCTCATTGTATAGGAATTTTATGGAAAATATTCAAAAAGAAATCATCAAATTAAGAGAAAAACTCGAAAAAGCAAACTTCGATTATTATGTATTACAAGAGCCGACATTAACAGATCAAGAGTATGATCAGTACTTCTTAAAATTAAAAAAATTAGAAGAAAATAATCCTCAATACTTTGATGCCAATTCTCCAACTAATAAAGTAGGAGGATATGCTGAAAATTCTTTTAATAAAATCAAGCATGAAAAACCTATGTTATCTATTGGTAATGCTTTTGAAAAAGAAGATATCATTAAGTTTGAAAAAGATACAAAAAATCAACAAGACGAAATTGAATATTCTTGTGAATTAAAATTTGATGGATTGGCTATGTCATTGGTTTATATTAAAGGTAAATTAACCCAAGGTGTTACTCGTGGAGATGGTTTTACAGGTGAAGATGTAACAGAAAATATTAAAACAATTAAAACAATTCCATGGGATATTACAAATTATTTTGAAACAAATAATATACCAGTACCTGAACGTATAGAGGTGAGGGGTGAAGTTTTCATGACACATAAGTCATTTAAAGAATTAAATGAAAAACAAATAAATCTTCATGAAAAACAATATGTTAACCCTAGAAATGCTGCATCAGGTACATTGAGAAATTTAGATCCAAAAGTTACTGCTTCTAGAAAATTATCTTTTTTTACTTATGCATTGGGACAATGTGAAGATTTTGAGACTCCTGCAACACATTATGAAACAATTCAACAATTAAAAAAAATTGGATTCCCTGTTTGTGAAGTTATGGAAAAAGTCAAATCTGCTGATGAATTAATGGTTTTTTATAAAAAAATTGGTGAATTAAGAGACTCTCTTCCTTTTGATATTGATGGTGTTGTCTATAAGGTTAATTCATATGAACAACAAGAAAACTTAGGATTCTTAAACAGAGAGCCTAAGTGGGCTAAAGCACATAAATTCCCTGCTCAAGAGGCTTTTACTAAATTATTAGATATTGATGTGCAAGTGGGTAGAACAGGTCGATTAACTCCTGTTGCAAGATTAGAGCCTGTCTTTGTAGGAGGAGTAACTGTATCAAATGCAACATTACATAATGAGGAAGAAATAGATAGAAAAGGTATTTTAATTGGCGATATTGTAGCTGTTAGAAGAGCAGGTGATGTGATCCCAGAGGTTGCATTTGTAGCAAAAGATAAAAGATTAGATAATGGTATTTATAAAAAATTTAAAATGCCAGCATTTTGCCCTGTTTGTAATTCCTCTGTTGTCAAAGAACAAGATAAGTCAACACATATGTGTACTGGTGGTCTTGTCTGTAAAGCTCAATTACAATTTAGTTTGGTTCATTATACTTCAAGATTAGCAATGAACATTGAATCTTTAGGAGAAAAAGTTGTTACTCAGTTGGTAGAAAATAACATGATATCTAATCTCACTGATTTTTATAAATTGACAAAATCACAGTTGCTAACATTACCACTTTTTGGTGATAAAAAAGCACAAAATATTTTGGAAAATATAGAAGAATCTAAAAAAGATATTCAGTTACATAAATTTTTATATTCTTTAGGAATTAAAGAAGTAGGTGAGTCAACTGCTAAAATTTTATCAAAAACTTTTTTAAATATTGAAAATATCATGAATGTTTCTGAGGAAAGATTATTAGAAATAAAAGATATTGGTCCAGTGGCAGCTAAAAGTATTGTGCAATTTATGAACAATCCGAAAAATATTCAGATCATGAACGATTTGAAATCTCTTGGAGTCTGGCCTCAAGAAGTTGTTCAATCAAAAGATTATTTGTCTGGTATGAATTTTGTGATAACAGGATCATTATCAAAAGATAGAAATGAATTTAAATCAATCATAGAAGAAAATGGCGGAAAAGTTGCCGGAAGTGTATCTAAAAAAACAACCTATTTGTTGGCTGGAGAAAACGCTGGAAGCAAAAAAGAAGATGCTCAAAAAATAGGTGTAACTATTTTATCAGAAGAAGATTTTCATCATTTATTGCAATCGTTTATTAAGAATAGTGTCATAAAAATTAAACCATAAAAAAAAGACCGAAAGGTCTTTTTTATTTATACTGTCTAAAATTAAATGAAGGAGCTTTCCCTCTTAATTTTGTTCTGATTGCTTTAAAAGATTGACCAGTCGATACATCTTCTTTTTCAATATAATCTCTTAATATTTTTTCTATTTCTTCATCATTTCTTAATGTTGCTAAATCTAAAACAGTCCCACAGCATTCTTCTAAGTCATTAATCACAATATTAATTGAAGCACCATACTCTAATAATATTTTTGTTTTATTTGAATCTCTCAACTTAACTGCCCAATATAAAGGAGTCCATGAGCTAGATATACCGTTTTCATCTCTTGAATTGACATTGTACTTGGATGATAATAATATTTTCTTCAATTCGTCTAAATTTTTATGAAAAACATAATATGATAATGTGTTGGCTGGTGGGGTGTGTGTAATTTGCTCTCTAAAATTATTGATAAATCCATAAATTAAATCTTGATTTTTTTCTACTTTTTTTATTCTTGCCATATATACGATATCCCTTACATTTATTATAATTGATTTAATAATAAAAAGATATAAAAGTCAACCTTAAAAAATATTTTTTTATTATTCTTTCTAAATAATTCACAAAATCATGACATATTTGATAAAAATGAAAAAATATTGATTTTTTTTGACTATTGATTTTTTTTATTTTTATATATATTATAAAAAAAACAATATGACTATGATTAAAAAACTTTTTATCACCTTCTTTATTTTATTTATTTCATTTAATTTAATTGCAAAAGAACAAAATACAAAAAATAAATTATCTACTGAAAACTATAGTTTAATTATCAGCATGACAGAAGAGTTATCAAAAAATATATTTTTTATGGAATTAAAAGATTATTTTAAAAAAAATAAATCTTTAGATATTACTTTTGATATATTACAAAATGAACTATTGTATGATAGTATGGAAATAGGAATTAATGATATTGTCATCATTCCTGTCAAAGAGCTTATTTATAAAACTAATAATAAAGAATTATCTATATTAAATATTCCGTTTTTATTGAATGATAAAAATATTTCTAAAATTTTACAAAATAGAGATTATTCTAATAATTTATTAAATCAAGTCAGAGATCATTCTTTTATTAATCCTATCGGTTTATTAATTCAAGACCATTATATTTATGTTTCACAAAATAATAATAATTTTAATGCTCCTATTCATGAAATGAGCCTATATTCTAATTTTCAAGATACCTACTTCTCAAAATTTAAAATTTTAGAAAATTTAGAAGGTAATTTAAGTGCAGACTTTTATATTTTAGATACTAAAAAGAAAATTAATTTTGATATGAATAATTATATCTATTATGATATTCCTTTATTTTTTAAATCATATATTATTTTAGCAAATAAAAATAAAATTGATAATATTCCAATAGATATAAAAGTTGCTTTTTTAGAAAAAATTTATCAATTATCAATTTTAAATTATGAATTAAGTAAAAAAGAAAAATTAGCTTTTTTAAAGAAGAATAATATAAAAATTAATCAAATAGATCCAAAAGGTCTTGAAACTTTGAAAAAAACTTCTATAACTTTTCATAAAGAATATTTAGAAAATATTTCTAGAAGCTTATTGATTGAAACTTATAAGCTAAATAAAGAATAAGAGGATTTATGAATAACATGATATATTGGATTGGATTGGTTGTTATAATTTTCATGATTATGATTCTGTATTCTTATTTCAAAGATAAAAATAAAGAAGATGACATGAATGTTTCTACGAAAAATTTTATGAAAAGTATTAAACATTATAAATTTGACCAAGAAAATACTGTTGAAAATTCAGGTATTATGAAAAAAAATCAAGATGAACAAAAACAAAATAAAAAAATATTCATTCACAAACCCATCCAATGGGTTTTGGCAGGATCTTATGAGGAAGAAACTCTTAAGATACAAAAAAAAGAATTTTTAAATGATAAAAATATTGTCCCCATTAACATTGATAAAAATAAAAAAAATCCAACCATATTATGTATCGATGATTCTATTACTTCTTTGAAAATGATAGAAAGAATTCTAAAGGCAAATAATATGGATTATATTTTAAAAGATAATGGCTGGGATGGATTGGAATACTTAAAAGATTCTTCTAATGAAAAACCTGATATTATTATATCAGATATTGAAATGCCTAAGATAAATGGTATTGAATTAATTCAAATCATTAGAAAAGATAAAAGATATCAAAATATACCCATCATATTAGTATCTTCTTTTCCAGAGGCTCATATTGAATTATTGGAAAAAGAATTAATACAGGGATTTATCTTAAAACCATTTAATGAACAAGACCTTTTACAACAAATTAAATATTTACTCAATAAACAATAAAAAAGCATCATTGCTTTTTTTTATAACAATACAAATAAAAATCTTATGAATGTTGAAGCATGTTAATTAATATAATAGGCTTTATGAACTATCAATTCACAAAGTAAAAAAAATTTAGAATCATGAATAAAATTAAAAATTTGAGGAGTCTTTTCTTTGTATGAAGTTTATAAAAAATAATATTATATGTTGATATTTATCGAAAAGGTTTTATCAATGGACCAGTATATCAAAATATCATTGAGGAAATAAACATAAATTATTATCCGTTAAAATTAAAGTTTTCACTAAGAAATAAAAAAAACATCATATCATTTGTTTGAATTAAAACTTGTTAAATAAGAGACATGTATCTTACTTAGATTTTAACTTTTAGAGCGGTTGATTTTCCACATGTTTTTTCGATTAATCATCATAAATTATATAATAAAAAAATAATTGATAATTATCTTTACTTTTTATCAATCAATATGGTACAATTTCTTGAATTAGTAGGAGAAGAAATGAAAGAAAATAATCATATTTTTACCAAAGATTGTTATATTGCATATAAGAGTGCATTTGAGTTTGCTCAAAAGAAAAAATTTGAGTATTTTACAGTAGATAACTTTATTTTATTTTTATCTCAAACATCTAAGGGAAAAGAATTATTTTTATCTCTTGGCTTAGATATTTCTGATTATGAAAATGCAACTCTTGAATATTTGCAACACTTTGTACCAAAAAATTCTGAAAATTTCGAAGATAATCCTCACACAACCGTTGCTTTGAGAAAATTAATTGATTTTGCTTATGATGAAAAATCAATCAATGATACTCGTCAAAAAGAGCAAATTGATGAATTCATTTTATTTTCATCATTATTTAACTTATCCGAAGAAGACTCTTTCACATTGATCTATTTTAAAAAACATAAGGTGACAAGTATGTCTGTGATTAACTTCTTTACGCATTATAAAAAAACCAATAATGAAAAAAAATCTATGAGTCCATATCTTGAAAAATATACAATTAATTTACTAGAACAAATTAAAAATAACCAAGCAATTCATCTCGGTAGAGAAAAAGAAATTGAACAAATTGTACAGGTACTAGGCAGAAAGAAAAAAAATAATCCTCTCTTAGTTGGTGATTCAGGTGTCGGGAAATCAACTATTATTGATATCTTATTATCAAAAGTGCTAAAAGGTGAAATTCCATCATTAAAGGATTATAAGTTTTTGTCTTTAAGTATGGCAGATTTGTTAGCAGGTGCAAAATATAGGGGAGATTTTGAAGAAAGAATGACTAACATTATTAAAGAGGTGTCTGATAAAAAAATTATTTTAGTCATTGAAGAGTTACATACTTTTTTAACCCCTCAACAAGGTAATAATGATACAAATAGTATTATGCAACAGGCTCTTGTAACAGGAAAATTTCCTGTTATTGGCTCTATTAATTTTAAAGAATATAAAAAGCATATTGCGAATAATGAATCATTTAATAGAAGATTTCAAAAGGTTATTATTGAAGAGTCATCTTCAGAAGATACTTTTAATATTCTATATCATATTCGATCAGAATATGAAAAACACCATGGCGTAGAATACTCTGAGGAATCACTTAACACTATCATTGATTTAACCAGTAGATACATTATTGATAGAAAATTACCTGACAAAGCAATTGATTTTCTAGATATTATTGGCTCTAAGCATCATCTTTTATTTACAAAAGATAATAATCCAAAAAATTTAAAAATTGATTCTCATGATGTTAGAAAAATTATTGCTGAATTATTGAAAATTGATGTCAATAATTTTGATGTGAGTCAAAAAACAAAACTATTCTCATTAAAAAGTAATATTAAAAATAAAATTTTTGGACAAAATGAAGCCGTCGATATTGTCACTAACAAAATTATTTGTCATCATTCAGATATCATAAAAGAAGATAAGTTGATTGGTTCATTTTTATTTGCAGGGCAAACAGGTACAGGTAAAACTGAGCTTGCAAAAACATTGGCTCATGAACTAAGTATTCCTCTTATTAGATTTGATATGAGTGAATATATGGAAAAGCATGCTGTTTCTAGATTGATAGGTGCTCCTCCTGGATATGTAGGATTTGACCAGGGTGGATTATTAATTGATGCTATCAATAAAACTCCTAATTGTGTATTGTTATTAGATGAAATAGAAAAAGCTCATCCTGATATCATGAATATATTATTACAAGTCATGGATTATGCAACTTTAACTGAAAATAACGGTAGAAAAGCTGACTTTAAAAATGTTATTTTAATTATCACAACCAATATTGGTGCCCAAGTCATTACAAAGAAGAAAATAGGTTTTGACCAAGATGTTGACGTGATTGATGATAGAATAAAAGCTATTAAGTCAACACTAACACCTGAATTTATTAATAGATTAGATAGTATTGTTCAGTTCAATACGCTTTCTAAAGAGTCTGTTTATCATATTATTCATAAGCAAATTGAACAAATTAAAAGCAGCATTAAAGAGAAAAAAATTGATGTGGATTTTTCTACAGAAGTCATAGATTATATCTTTAATCATAGTTTTTCATCAGAATATGGTGCAAGACCTGTGAGAAAATTTATTCAACAATCTATATTGCAGCTTTTAGCAGCAGATATACTATTTGGAAAAATAACTCCAGGATCTTCATTAAAAGTGATGATAAAAAATGATGATTTGTCCTATGAACTTTTACAACCCATACAATTAAATATTATGGAGAAAAAAACTGTTAAAAAAAGAAAATATTCTAAAATTGTTTCATCATGAAATAATCATAAATAAAAGGAGTCATCTCCTTTTATTTATTTTGACAATTTAAAAAAAATTCTTTAATATTTAAAAAATCAAGAAAGTATCGTTATGCCAGAAAATAAAAATTTACCAAAAGGATTTAAACTTGGAGAATATAACATATCTAAAAAAATTAGCACAGGTGGTTTTAGTATTGTATATTTGGCTTATCATAAAGATGGAAGACCTGTTGCTGTTAAAGAATTTTTTCCTAAAAGCTTACATCTAAGAGCAAAAGGATTTAAAATAGAATTTATTAATATGAGAGAAAAATCTATATTTCAAAGAAACCTAGAAACTTTTAAATATGAAGCAGAGCTGGTCATGAAACTTAAACATGATAATGTGATTGAGATTATCGATTATTTTATGCTCAATGGAACAGCTTATATTGTGATGCCTTATGAACATGGAATGGGTCTGAATTCATATGCTAAACAGTTTAGAGGAGAAATGACTGAGCAAGATATTGCATTTATGATGAGTGGTATTTTATCAGCTGTGAATATGTTTCATGAACATAATATTGTTCATTTAGATCTAAAGCCAGGAAACATATGGATAAGACCCAACAAGGAAGCTTTAATTCTAGATTTTGGTAGTGCAAGATTTATTGATGATCCTCAAAAAAAGAAAGAGCAACCAACATTGACTCCTGGTTTTGCACCGGCAGAACAACATCGTGAATTTTTTGAACCCTCTAGAATAGGTATTTGGAGTGATTATTATGCATTAGGTGCTACCATTTATGCTTTAATTGAACACTCAGCTCCACCGTTATCAACTGAATTTATTTTGGGTCATCAGGAAAATGATTTAGAAATTAAAAGAAAGGGTCAATACAGTGATGCATTATTGAAAATTGTATCTTATTTAATGCAACCATCTTGGGATGATAGAAAAAAAATAGATTTAAAGCAGGTCATTGAACAACTAAGAAAGATTAAACCTGTTAAACAAACACCTATCATGACCAATGATTTTGATAGGTTAATTAAAAATGATATTTTGGATATGCAAGAATATTTAAAGAGTGATCATAATATCATTAGATTTCAAAAAAATAAATAATATTTTTCTTATATGTCATTATGTTTTGAAATTTCTTGCTTGAGCTGCTTTTTCAATCATTTCATTGTCAATAAATTCATTTTCACTATGTGTCAAAGCTCCTGATGCATTGGAATATCTTTCACTTTTAGCTAGACCAGCTTCTAACAACATTTTGTTGATTGATTGTGTTTTTTCTGGATCTAGAAAAACCTCAGCAATTGATCGATTGTATGGGTCTTTTCCTTTTAAAGTAATGTATAAATTTTTTTTATAAATTAAATCTTTTAAGAAAAATTTTGCCTTGTCATAATTAAATTGACCTTTTTCAGGTGTATTAATGCCTGCTAATCTAAAAGTTGTTTGTTCATTTTGGTACATGCCTACAAATGTATCTCCATCTTTTGCAAATAATCCATAACATCTATCTTGGTTTTTATTGACATCAGCTGATGATCTTGGTTTTAACTCATTGACAAATTCTTTAGAGTTCGCTTTAGGAAAATTAAAATTATTGTTTGATTGTTTAAATTGATGTTTTTTATAAACAGGTGTTTGTTGATTTTGATTCATTCCACCATTTTGAAAATTTTGTAAAGCAATTCTTCTTCCTAAATTCGCCATCTCTATTTCACTACTTGTCTTTTTTTCAGGCTCCTTATATTCTTGTATATAATAATTTTCATCAAATTTATTTTCAATGTCTTTTGCTATCTTTGGTGCTTGCTCTTGTTTTTCATGATTAAGCAATTTTTTTAAACTATTAAAAAGTCCCATAATTATCCTCTATTTTTATTATTTTAGATTAAAAAATATAAAAAACAAGTTTTTTGACTATTTTTATCAGTTACAAATTAAATTTGACAAAATTAAGTTTTTCTATCAATATAATAAAGTTAATTAAGTTAACTTGTGTGATAATATGACCATTAAAAACAGTGTGCTCAATGATGATATAGAAGAATTTAAAAAATATAATCTAAGGCTAGATAGCTCTATGGTTAATTTTCTAAAAAAAAATAAAAAAATAAATATAGACCATTTTTTAAATCAAGAATTTCTTTATGATTGTTTTTTTACAAAAAAATATGATACTTTGGAAATTCTATTGAAAAGTAAATTAACAACAGAAAAAGATTTGATATTATTTTTTAATCAATATCAATCTCAAATAGAAAAATCAATGGAATATAAGGCATTTAATAAAATAATTAATTTGATGACATATTTTGCAATTACACATTCTTATGTGAAATTTTTAACAATGCTTAATAAAAACATTTTTTATAAAATGAAAGATAAAAAAATGTTTTTTATTGATTTAATTAATCAAGTCATTATTCAAAATGGTCTCAATAAAATGTTTCATTTTAAACTTATATTTAAGCTATTTTCAAAAGAAATGATTGATTTTATGCCAGTTATATTAGATAAGGAAAATTTTGGTGAAAAAATTTACAAATACCTGTTATCTCAAAAAAAATTTGAAAAAATGATGGAAAAATACTGGTTAGATAAAGATAATTGGAATAATTTTTTTGGAATAACATTAGAACAAAATTTTTATAGAAATCCACAAGTTATTCATGAAAAAATGTTTAAAATATTTTGGTATTTTTATACAAATATTGGATTTAAACAATGTAATCTTAATATGCTTTGTTTTTTATATGATAAAATTTCTAAAAATGTTCATTGTCAACATTGTCAAGATTTAAAAAATATTTTATTACAAGTTGCTAATATTGTTGAAAATCATCATATATTACAAGCTATTTCAAGCAATCATCCTTTTGTCAAAAAAATTAAAAAGGTATAGATTAAAAAAAAAAATATTTTATAATATTTATAAAGGAAATTTTATGAAAAACATCTCTCATTATTCATTTATAGCTTTAGGTACTGCTGGATTCATTATGATTGGTTTGGGTGCTACCCAAGCAATTAAAAAAGTGAATATGCAAATCTCTGATATATCTATATTAAAAAAGCAAGAAATTCATATTAATCCAATAGAGTCAATTAAAGATATTCAATATCCTTTATATGATACTGTGTTAACAACAAATCAACAAAGTAAAAAAACTTTAGAATTAATGTCTAATTTTGATTTACCTAAAGATTTAAAAGATAATCAAATATCAAGGGTCGTTGCTCAACTTTCATTTTCTAATCAATATTGGTTTGGTGCTCTTGCTTCTGAAGCAGAAGGATTTAGATCTAAAATTTATAATGATAATATTGGGTTTGCTGTAGGAAATGGTTGGAATATGTCTATGCAATCAGCTTCTTATAATAGATTATTAGCTTCTACCATATCACAAGATCATGGCTATCAACAACAAGCACAAAAAATGTCTTTAATGGCCTCAAAAGTGGTTCGTGATGGTGATTTCTCATTTCAAATAAGCCCACAAAGATCTTTGCAAGTGGCTGGATTAATGTCTCTTGATTTTTATAAAAATGGTCTTGTGCCAGCTATTGAAAAACAAGCTAAGAAAAAAGGAACAAACGCACAAGCTGTTTTATCAAAAATTGCACCGAATCAAAGAGATGCTCTCATTTATCATACTTATAAGGTCGGTCATGCTGGAGTGGCTAAATACACTCAATTACTTAATGCTGTTATTGATTATTCTCAATTACCTGAGACAAAAAAACAAGATATTGAAGAAATTAAAAAAGTTTCTTTGCATTTCACATACAAATATAAATTAGATGGTCGTGAAGTGCAAGACACGAGAGCAAGCTTTTTAGTTGCAAGTATGTTTACTGATACTAACTTATTTGCTCATATTATTTCAAAAGTACCTCAGGGCTCCAAAAACTTATCTAGCAAAGATGTGGCTAAAATGTTACCTGATTTTAAATCTAATGTTCAATGGGGAGATGATGTCAATATTCCTGACCCTGTTGCTGATATTAAAAATGATATGCTTAAAAGAGGAGTCGCACCTCAAGCAGAGCTATCTAATCCTATGGCAGATAAAGTATTAGAACAAGTTAATAAAATAAGAGTACCTGTTAGAAATAACCCTGGATTTATTATGGGAGTTTAATTACTCATACTAAAATATAATTAATTTAAAAAAACTTGACATATTTTTCTTTTTTATTTATAAAAAAATAAAGGTGAAAAATATGCAAATTTCTTATAAAAAATCACATCATCATCAAAAAATATCTCCTATTTTTTATATTTTATTAATGATGTCAATTATTTTAATTGCATATGGTTTTTTAGAACAACAATTTACTCAACCAACAATTTTTCATCAGCAAGAAGATGTATTTATACAAAAAACAAAGATACCAGAGATAGAGACTATCTCTATCAAAAAATTTTTAATTAAAGATAGTCAAGGCTTATTATCTCAGTCCTTTAAAAATTATTTAGAAGATAAAGCAGATTTTAAAATTAATTTAGAAAATAAAAATACATTAAAAACATATTTATCCCAATTTTCTTATAATAATCAAGATTATTATAATGCAATATTTTTTGAAAATGAAGATTTAGATTTTCAAATTTATAAAAAATATTCAAATCTTCAAAATTTTATTATACCTCATGATTTTGATGGACATTTAAATCCTCAACAATATTGGCAGTTTATAAAAATTTTAGAATACGATATTTATCAAAATAAATTTTTACCGAAATTTTATAAATATCTAGAAAAAAATAAAAAAGATCCTCAAATTATATTATCAAATTTTACTTCTGAACAAATAGCTGTCATTAATTATTATGTATATAAAAATAATACTTCAAATGATTTTTTTGCTGAAATGGTTCATTTTGCTGATTCTAAAAAAACTCTACAAGATAAAATTAATTTCACTAAAATATTTAACAAAAATGGTTTAACAAAACAACAAAATATGAATGCATCAGTCATGTTTTTAAACAAACAAATATTTGGTTATTTGATTCAGAAAGATATAGCCCCATTGAATAAAGATCATATCATCGCACGATTAGAACAAAAATATCATGATGATAAAAAAATAAAAAAATTAGAAAAAACAATCCAACCAAAAATAAAAGAAGATAGTCCTGTACCATCTTCTTATATCATGGGTATTTAAAAATTAACTCATCTTAATTTTTATTCCTCTGCTTTGTTCAGCTCCTTCTCGAATACTATCAATATTTTTAAGACTATCTCCAATTGTTACTTTTAAAGTTGATACCTTTTTTCCTTTTTGGAATACTTCGTTTAAAGCTAGCTCTTCATCAAAATTTTTAAATAATGTTTTTTTATCTTCAGCAGCAATGTTCATTTTACTTACAGTAGATTTGATATCAGTAATCATTTGTTGTAACTCTTTTAAGGCAGACATATTGTTTTCATTTAAATTATTGTATTTTTCATACTTTTCAATGATATCAACTCTGTTTTCTATTATTTTTTCATATCCAGGTTTTTCTTTTAAAATTTCAGGTGTCTCTTTTAAAAGTGTGAAAACAAGATCAATGTTGTCAAAATTATTAAATTCTGCAAATTTATTCAATAAACTTAACTCTTTATTATTATGTGTTAATTTATTAATGTGAAAACTTAAATGAACATTTTCTTTAATTAATGAGCTTATTTTAGGTAATAATACTTTACTAATGAATTCAAATTTACTTTTATCATCAAGCTTACCTAAATATCCAAAATTTAAATTATGATCATTATCTAAAGGAAATTGAAATTCTGAATTAATTCTCTTCGCTACAGATATTCGCATCTCTTCATTGCTTTTTTTAATACTTTGATTAACATCAGTCAAGCCTATCATGTTTAAGGCATCTTTGAAATGCTCTTGTACAAAAATAACATCTTTTTCTGCACCGCTTAAAGAGATTGATTGAGTCATTGCTTGAATTTTATCAAATATGACCCGAACTCCTCTGCTTTTTCCAAAAGCTTTTAAATGATTTTGATTTTCATTGATAAATTCCTGACCATTTGTATTGTCTGTATTGATTTTAATATCAGAAGTTTTCTTTCTATCAAAGAGACTTTTTGCCATATTCGAAATAGATGATAAAAAATATGTGACATTTTTTTTAGGCTCAATAGATTGTTCAACAGGTTGAGTATCTGCCCATTCATTTAAAGCTTCTTTATTCTCTTTTATTGGGGTTAAATTTGTCAAATCTTTTTGACCTAAAAGAATCACTGGAGAATGTGGTTTTTCAAATGGTTGAGTGTCTACCCATTCTGTTTTAGGCACAACCCTGGGCATTTGAGTTGGATCAATCACAGGTTCAGTAACAATTTCTTTTTTTAAAATAGGGAATGTATCTTTTTTACTCTGATCTATTAAAAATTTATCAAATTTTGGTTCAGAAATATTATATTTTTTTAATGCATGATTTGATATATTTGCTTCTGGTAATGTCATACTTAAAGATTGGCTCTTCACGCCACCAACAAGTAAATCATTGGGTTCAATATTTTTTATATTCAGAGGTGTTAAGTTATCAAGAGTCATTTGATTGGTTTGTTTCATTCCCTGTATTCTATTTAAAAATTCAGTTAAATCATTATCTTCTATGTTTTTTGCATCACTCATATTACTCCTTTTTAAAATTATTTTATCATATTATCTTTTAATATCAAGCGTTTTTTTAATTATCATATAAAACTATTACATAAGTAATTGAAATCATTGAGTTTTTAATTAAATGGGAACAACGGAAAAACATGTGGAAAAATAAAATACAAAATCTTTATTTTATCATATGTTTTATTGATTGCTTATCTGTTATTGTTGAATAAAATATAATCTTAAAAGCAATTTTAGGTTGACAAAATATAATTATTATTTTATAAATGATGAATACAAAAAGAAAGAATTTTTATGGAATTAGATTTTGGTACTGATAGTGCTACTGTGAAAAGTGGTGAAAACAGGAAAGTTGTATGGGACAGTAAAAGAGTCATTAATGGTCATATGTTAGTTGTAGGGAAATCAGGAACGGGTAAGACGTATAGATTAAGAGATATCATTAAACAATTACAATCGCAATCTGCAAATATGCGTATTAGAATTATTGATGTTCATGGTGATATTGATGTGGATGGTTGCTCAACCATTAAATTTTCAGAATCTAGTACTTACGGTTTTAATCCTCTTGCTGTTAATCCAGATCCAGATTTTGGAGGAGTTAGAAAAAGAATCCAGTCTTTTATGACAGCACTGAATAAAGCTTCAAGAAAACTTGGGCCGAAACAAGAATCTGTCTTAAAAAATATTTTATTAGACTTATATGCTGCCAATGGTTTTCATGAAAAAGACCCTTCAACTTGGAGTATATTTGATAAAAATGGTCACAGATTACAACATAATGGAAAACCAAAAAGATTTCCAACATTAGAAGACGCTTATCGATATGCGAATTTTAAACATAAAGCTATGTTTTTAGGTACAGGTAATAAAGCAGTATTGAATTTAGAAGATGTTAATAAAAAAGCTAAGCAAATTTATTTAAAACAAAAAAATATACATCGAGCTTTAAATAAAGAAGAGTTAGAAGCAAGTCAAAATGAATTAAAAAATGCTGGAGAAGCTGCTGTTGAAACTTATAAAAATTATATAGCATCTATTGAGTCTGGTATGGAGTTAACTGATCTCATTAAATATGATTCTATTGAAACATTAAAATCAATTGTGGATAGATTGAGTAATTTGATTTCATCAGGAATATTTAAAAATCAAGATCCTGATTTTGATCAACAATCTAACATATGGAGATATGACATTAAAGCACTGACTAATTTAGAAGAAAAAAAAATGTTTGTTTATTTTCTTTTAGAAGAAATTTTTGCTCAAAGAGTTCAGAAAGGAATGAGAGATGATGTCGTTGAGCTTGTCTTTTTAGATGAAGCTAATTTATTCTTTGATGAAGAAGCTGATAATATCATTAATATTATCGCAAAAGAGTCAAGAAAGTTTGGTTTAGCTTTATGTTGTGCATCTCAAAGTCCAACGCATTTTTCTGAAGATTTTATATCGAATGTTGGCACAAAAATTATTTTAGGTTTAGACCAAATGTTTTGGGATGGTAGTGTAAGAAAATTAAAGATTGAACAACAAGCATTGGAATGGATTATTCCTCATCAGAGAATGGTCGTTCAAATTAATAATAAGGCGGAATTAAGAAATAGATTCATTTGGGTTTTACTGAAAAGAAATTAAAGAAATGACTGATTAAATTCAGTCATTTTTTATGTTATTTATTTGACATTTTAATAAAAAAAAACACAATAAAAAAAAAGGATTTAAAATGATAGAAATTGATATCATCGAACATCAAACCGTTTTATTTTGGTTTAAAGAATTTGCGAAAACAGAACCACTCGGATTTTGCTTTCTTACTCAAGGAAATATTAATTTTTTTAAAAGAATCTGGCCAAATTTTGAAAAAAATGAAAAATTCTTTATATGGGAAAAAGAATTCTCTCAAATAAAATTTAAAATATATTCTAATCATCAAGAAACTATTTATCGTATTATTTTTGATGGACCTAAAAATGAATTTATCAATGACAGAAAAATGGGGGCTTATACAACCATGTTTTTAAAAAAATTAGTAGAAGAAATTCAAGAAGAAATTTAATAAGTTTATCTTGAAATAACATTAATAAATAGATAAATAAAATGGAGCTGTTTTTGAATATTTGCCAAATAAAACTCTCAAATTTTTTATACGATTTTTCTTGCGATAATAATCAATTAATCTCATTAAAATATTTTCCTGAAGTTGTTGAATGTGATGTGTTTTAAAAAAATAATATCAAATGATTAAAATACAAAGAATCAATGATACTATCACTAAAAACATGTCTGATAATGCTTTTTTATTAAAAAAATTTTATATAAGAGAAAATAACAAAATGATTGAGAATTAAATTTTATATGATAAAATAGACAATATTCATTAAATCAACCATATATTGAAAGTATAAAAATGATATTAAATACAAAAGATAAGATATTGATTTGGTTAGAAAAATATGATAGTCAATATAAAAAAAATGTAGAGAGTCATTCATATGAATTCATCGATATACATGATAATATCAATCAACTTTTATTAAATGAACTCATTAAAAAAGATACTTTACCTGCGGATTATTTTGAAAAATTAAAATCAGAAGGTCATCAATATATCATCAATGTGAATGTCATCGATGGTGTTAATACTTCAAGAAAACACTTAGAAGAAATTCCATTTCAATTTCATCATGTTTTAGGTGATTTTGATTTATCTATCAATAAGATGAAGTCATTAAAAGGTTGTCCTTGTGTCTTAGATGGCTCTTTTAATTGTTCAACCAATATGCTAAAATCATTAAAATATTCTCCTAAGATTATTAAAAAATCTTTTGATTGTTCTCATAACTTTTTAAATACATTAGAAGATGGTCCTGAGAATATTGGAAATGATTTTTCTTGCGCTAATAATGGCTTAACCTCATTAAAAGGTTGTCCTCAATATATTTTCGGATATTTTGATTGTTCAAAAAACAATTTGATATCTTTGGAATATTGCCCACAATCTATTGAATCATATTTTTGTTTCGAATTTAATACAGTAAAATCACTAGAATTTTTTCCATCTATGGTATTAAAAAATGTTCTTTTAAATTATAACGTTGATTTATTGAATTATAAAAAACAATCGTCATATTCTCATATGTCTGATGATAATTTTTTAGATATAAGAGATTTTAAATTCTGGCAACAGTTTCATTTAATAGAAAAAGCAAAGAAAGAAAACAGCCAACTTATTGATGATTTAATTTTAAATGACAACAAATTGGTTGTTCATCGAAAGAAAGTTTAATATGATATTGAAGAAAAAAATGCTCTTGAATAATCTTATAAAATATTTGAGAGTTTTTTTTGCAAATATTCAAAAACAGCTCCATTTTATTTATTTATTTATTAATGTTATTTCAAGATAGGCTTAATGACTGTTGACTATTTAATAACTATTTTGTATGATAACAAAAAAAATAATGAAATATAAAATATGACTAACGAATTTGATATCATTGAACATCCTTTGGTTTTAGCATGGTTAAAGGAATATGCTAAAACAGAGCCGCTTGGGTTTTGTTTTTTGACTCAAGGAAATACTAATTATTTTAGAAATATATGGAAAAAAAATCCAACATCTAGAACGAGTCGTTATGATTATTGGCAGATTAATCATTTGGGTATCACTATTTTTGTTTATTCTAATAAAGATGAGACAGTATATAAAGTACAATATTTGGGTGAAAAAGATATTTTTTTACAAGATAAAAGAATAGGTTCATACGTTATTAGCTTTATCCAAAAATTAACAGAAAGTTTAATTAAAAAGTAATTACTCAATTGTTATGTGATATATTATCAAAAAAACACTGATTATTTTTGATTTTTATTTTTTTATCATATACAATAATATGATGATAAAAACTTTAGAAAAAAATTTAATTGTACATGGTTCAGAAAACTCACTGGATAAAGATGTATTTGTGATATGTGATAAAAAAATGCAAGCTGTTTTTCCAGATGTATTTGACTTTATCAAAAACTCTAAAAAAAATGAACTACAGAAAATTTGCAAAAATATAGATTCAATATTTGATGTCAATTCTAATTTGATTATATTGGATGAGCAAAACTATTGCGTGAAATGGTCTTTTAAAGGAGTTTTGGATGAAACCAATAATGCTTTGTATAACACGTTTTCTCTTCATGAACAATTCATAGAAGAGTGTCCTGTTAAAATTTTATTACCTAGAAATCAAGGATTAAAATTTTTACGTACCATAAGAGGTATCTTATCTTATTTTTCTAGAACACAATACAGAGAAGATGTTAAAAGCGCCCTCCATTGCTCTGATGTATTATATAAAATATCAACTCTACAATCTATTAATTTAGAGACTATTTCTGACTTTTCTAAAAATCATCCCACCGAAGTATTCAAATTTATTGCTTTTCAGCTTGCTCAAACATCATCATTGTTATTTTATCAAAAAGAAATTTTTACTAAAAATCAAGCTGTTGAACAATTCCCTCATTTAGAACAGTATATTTCTAGAAAGCCATTAGAAATTAAAACATTAAATGATGAAATTAAAAAATTTTGCAAAGAAGCTATTCCATATATAGAGATTCAAGAAGATAATGTGATTTTTTCTTTTAATAATTTAAAAGAAAAAATTAATGTCAAAGAAGAAAAAATATTAGAAGAAAATCCATTGACATTAAAAGTACATCATCAAAAATCTTTTAAAAAATAAAAACCTTTTCAGGTTTTTATCTTTTAAGTATTGTTTTCTATAAATAGATTATAATCAATTTTACCTTCTAATTCTTGTTTTTGTCTTCTTGACACAGGTAGTTGAATATCACCCTTTAATAATACATACCAATGATTATCTTTTTTGAAGAATTTACTCACATAAAATGGATTAACCAAGTAAGCTCTATGAATTTTTAAGAATTTTGGATATTTTTCTTCTAAATTTAATAATGTATCATTAATGATAAATTTCTTTTTAGGTGTTACAATATCTATGTATTTCATCTCTGCTTCAAAATATATAATGTCTTTTAATGGTACGTTGATTTCTGTACCATATTGTTGCACCGTAATGTACTCTTCTTTGGTTTGAACAATGTTAATATTTGTTCTTTCTATTTTACTAAATAAAAGCTTTAATTTCTCTTCATCTATCGGTTTTAAAATATAATCGAAGGCATTAACTTTAAAAGCTTTATAGCCAAATTGCTCATAAGCAGTCACAAAGATAATGATTGGAGGATCTTTTTCTGGATAGCCAAAATGAATGTATTTCTGTGCAATTTCTTCTGCAATTTCAATACCCGTTTTAATTGGCATTTGAATATCTAAAAAGATAACTCTTGGTAAGTTATTTTTTAATAGTTCAATAAATTCAGGATATGAATTTGTTGATAAAACCTCAAAATCATATAAATACTTAAATTCCCTTTTGGTTTCAATAATGGAATCAACTAAATAAGATAATGCTAAAAATTCATCATCAATGACTAAAATACTGTTTCTCAACATATAAATCCTCTAATATATGTTTATATAATTAAATCTATTTTTTTTAATGTCAACACTGCATAATCATTTTTTCTATTTTATTAAAAAAATACAAACAGTTTATGGTTTTTTAGTGATATTTTTAATGAAATATTTATTTTTTTAAGATATTTGTCAAGAAATATTTGTTTTTAGTAAAAAAAATATGAAAATTATAAGATAATAAGCTCGTTAAATCAAAAGAAAAGCTCTTTTTTTAGATAAAGAGCTTTTCTTTTAGATAAGTGTTATTTTTTTCTTTTGCTTTGCTCTTGTTCAAAATCAAAAGCAGTTTGTGTTTCAATTCTATCAATATCCACTTTGGCATTGCTAGAATTTTTATGTTTTTTATCATGTTGGTCTTTTTGATCAAAATAAGATTCGAATTCTACACCAAAATTTGTTAAAAGCTCTTCGTAATTCATAATGATATTATCAAATGCTTCTTGTACATTATAAACATTTTTTATAAGTAAGTACTTATTATCTTTATTAACAATGCTGATGTTTCCACAATTAAATAACTTTTGAATTGGACCTTGCTTAAAGTAAGCTGTACTGTAATCATTAATTAAATTCCACGTATAAATTCTTTTGTCTTTTTCAAAAACATAAATATTATTTTTACTAATGACCAGCTTTTGATGAAATGATTTGAATGACATCATGAAAAATACACCTGAAATTGATAACATAATCAGGGCAAGGGGTAGTGTAATATTTGATAAATTATATGTTAAATAACCAAGTGTTAAACATAAAACAAGAATAGAATAAAAAAATGCATATGAACTTATCTCAAACGTTTGCTTCTCAGCTTTTCTTTTTTTCTTTTTTTTATGATTGGAAACTTTGATTATTTCTTTTTTTTCTTCTAAAAAATTTGGATTTTGTTCTAATAATGCTGAGTTAAATGTATCATCAAGAATTTGATTTCCTAAAAAATCAGTATTTTCTTGTTCTAAAAAGCTCTGATTCTCATAATAATCATTGATATTGGTTTCTGCGTCTATGCTAATATTTTTATCTTTTGACATACTTTCTTTCTCAAATAAGGTGATATTACTAATAAAAAACATGTTTTGCAATAGTATAAATAAAAATAATTTTTTATTTATATATTAATTTTTATTTTATATTTTTTTATAAGAAAAATTAATTATTTTTACTTATTTTTCTATATAATTTTAATTATTTAATTAATCAATTTAATAGTAAAGAATAATTTTTATTTTTTTTATAGCTGTATGGTAACGGTATTGTTTTGTTTGTTGCCTATTGTAAAATATATACTATTTTAATACTGCGATGATTTTTACCTATATAGTAACGGGGGTACTCCCGCATTTTTTATAAACCAACTTTTATCTAATTTCATCAAAAAAATGAAATTTTAGAGTAATTAAGTGTTTAAAGAGATTCATATACAGTTTTTAAAATAAATAAAAATAAAAAAAATAACAAAAATAACTTATTTAGAAAAATTTAAAGTATATTTTTTAAAAACTTCATCTCTTCTTTCTTTCCAATCATTTTTATTAATTAATTCAGGTTCTTTTTTCTTATCATATTCATTTACATTAGCCGTACCATAATAACAAGCCCAAAGAGCAGAAGGTCTTTCTTTTAAATTCTGGACAAAGAAAATAACATCTTTCATTGCAGGGTCAATCAAGTTAGGGGTTTTAGCGGTTAAAGTTCTGACTTCTGGAAAAAAATTACTGATTCTCTGGGTTGCAAACATTGCGCTACTATCAAGACAAAGTGAAGCATCTTGCTGAGTTGTGATGGTTGCTGCATATAACCACTTATGTGCCTCAAGTGGATTATTAACAGATGTATAGTAATCCGCCATGAGCCAATAAATAGGTGGGTGTCCAAAGAATTTTAAATTATGAAGATATTCAATAAAATCTATTTTTTGAGATTTCATTTGAAAAATTTCAGAAAATAGAGCTGAATAATTTTGTGACTCCATTAATTGAAAAAGCTTTTTTTGTAAGTCTAAATTAAATGGTTGTTTTTGATATTGGATAAAAGTAACTGATTCAATTTGCATTTTTTGAGCAAAAGAAAAGCTACTAAAGCATATTAATAAAATTGAAAATATAATTTTTTTCATGGTAATCCTTAAAATTTATTGAAATATATCATAAAAATATTGAATACTCAATATAAGATATTAAAAAAAGAATCAAGAAAAAAAATAAAAGTTTAATTTTTTTCATGATAATTGGTTAAAAACAAATCTTAAATTTGACAAAAGGTTAATTTAAAATATTAATGTTGAAACAATTGGTTACAACATGTCATATTTTAAAATTTTATTTTTTATTTTTTTTATCAATATACATCATCATTCACAAGCACAAGAGCAAGATTTGATTTATCAGCTTAATCAAATTAATCATCAGGTTAATGAATTTGTGACTTATGAAAATGACACTGAGGATATATGGCAAACACCTGAGGAAACACTGTGGAAAAAAACAGGTGATTGTGAAGATTATGCGATATTAAAATATTATGAGCTTTTAATTCATGGATTTGATATCAAAAAAATGAAATTGAGATTTATAAAAACGAATTTTGACGGATATATTAAATCTCACATGGTATTAATGTATGAAAACTACATCATGGATAATTTAACTGATTTAGTTGTAGATATTGATAAGAGAAAAGATATCACTCATCAAGTTGCTGATTTTTCTTTGAATGAAAATTTAAAAGAAGCTATATATCTTTATCATGGAGTGAGTATAGAAAAAATTAATCCATTTATGAAAAAATGGGAAATAATATCCAAAAAAATCTTAGAAACAAAAACACCAAGTGTTGTTTTTTTACAAAAATAAGTAAATATGTCAAATTTATATTGATTTTTGTATTTTTTGTAATAATATATGCTTATGAAAAAAGGATAAAGTCATGATCAGTAAAATCAATGAATCTATGAGAGATTCTCTTATTCGTTACTGTCAAGAAAATCAATTGTTTATTATGAATAATTCTCAAACACATTTAAGTTTTTGTTTTAATTGTGAAAAAGAGGTTAATAAGTTGGTTGGTTTTATAGAAAATACATTTTCAGTAAACTTAAGAAACATAGAAGTAAAAGCGATAGCAAATAGTTATTACAAAGAGTTTATATCAAATCATATGAGTCAAAGATATAAAATAAAATTAGAAACTAAGGAAAATTTTATAAATAGAACGTATAGCTTTTATATTTCATGTGTGATATCATCTTAGTAAAATATTTTGATAATTTTTACCTTATAAATGATAGATCATAAAATTAGATATCATTTTACAGTATAAGGTTTATTATCAAAAATATTGAAAAATTTTTCTATATTATGATGTGTCTTATCATCATTAAATATGATAAAAAAATAAATACTTGAAAATTGAAAATTTATTTATAAGATATTTTATTATATAAATAGGTTTTCATGAGAAGATATAGTTTTTTTTTGATAATTATATTGATCTTATTATTGGAGGTCGGTGTATCTTATTTTTTAAAAGTTCAAAAAAAGAAACAATATGAAAATTTTAATTTAAAAACAAATTTAATTTTGTATGCAGCAATAGGCAATGAATTGGATGCATTTTTCAACAATGAAAAAACAAGAGAGGTTTTAAGAAAAAAAGATATCTTTGTAAAGGGGGATAAATGGTCTAATAATAGTTTATTAGAGGTCAATGATTTTAAGGAAATATCATCAGAAGATAATAAATTAGATTTTATTTTTTTTAATGGAAAAAAAAACATTGAAAAAATATTAAAGATATAAGATTTAAAAATAAATAAAAAATATAAAAAAAATTTTTATAAC